>VFQT010000464.1_pt1 | contig 59554 bp, 48 predicted proteins | sample 3512381 | NCBI WGS metagenome assembly VFQT01 (sample SAMN10412376, study PRJNA504923) | tailings metagenome | isolation source: Relicate 2 Philex TSF3 active mining site | place: Philippines: Tuba, Benguet | collected 2017-08-29
TCTTTTGATGTCTGCCAGTATTCGTCCTTGTTTTTTCTCTTCAAATGATTTTTGTGTGATGATGTGAATCACGCCCCCAACTGCATCCGGACCAAAAATCGAAGCGGCTGCTCCTTTTAAAACTTCTATTCGTTGAATTTCTTCTTTCAATACAGGGATGTAACTGTTGAAATGTCCAGTCAACGGTTCATTCATCCTGATGCCATCGATCAATACGAGCACCTGTTGAAATGTACCTCCACGTATGACAAAATCTGCCTGCGCACCTGCTGGTCCACGCATCTGGACTTCAATGCCCGGAATGAATCGGAGAATTTCATCGAGCGAATTGCCTGGAATTTTTTGCAATGTTTCTTTATCGAGAATCACGATATTTCTTCCGGCCTCCCTTATTCTTTTTTCCTGGAGTGAGCTCGTAATTTGCACTGGATCCAAGTCCATCGTCTGGGAAAAAACCCCCATGCTGATCAGCATACTGCCAAGTATAAACAGACTTTTCATTTGATATCAATTTTATCCCTTGAATCCTACAAATACCCCTTCTTCTTTGATCTGTACGGGATAGGTTCTCATGTTGTAGCCTTCACCTGTTACGTTGTATCCGTTTTTCAATGAAAACTTAAATCGGTGCAGCGGACAAACAGCGTTTCCCTGTGCATCGATATACCCCATGACCATTTTTGCACCTGCATGTGGACACAATGCCTGGTAAGCGTATAAACCATCTTTGAATTTAGCAAGGCAAATGATTTTTTCGGCAACACCAATTTGAATGATGTCGTATTTCCCGAAATCAATCTCTTCTTTTGATTTTGCAATCAAATGCCAATGGTATTCTTTAGAAAGTGTCATATTGAAATCCAAAGCCTGTTTTGTATGGATATCGTTTGGTGTACAAGTTTCTGACAAGGTTGAGCAGGGTATTTCTGAATCGATCTATGTCTCTTCTTTCAATCGCAGAAATAAAAACACAGGATGAGCTGGTTTCATTTTCCCATCTCTTTTTCAGCTCATTCAACAGATTTTCTTTTACTTCCGGTTCGAGCCATTCATCAAAAGTATTTTTTTCATACATATCCATTTTATTGAAAACGGTGATGCATGGTTTGTCACCACATCCCAATTCTGCGAGCGTTGCATTGACAACTTTCATTTGATTTTCATACATGGGGTGTGATATATCCACCACGTGCAGCAGTATATCGCTTTCTTTCACTTCATCCAATGTGCTTTTGAAACTTTCAATCAAATGATGAGGGAGCTTTCTGATGAATCCAACCGTATCACTCAACAGAAATGGTGTATTCTCGTATACATGTTTCCTTGTCGTGGTATCCAGTGTTGCGAATAATTTATTTTCTGCCAGCACATCACTCTTGCTCAATAGGTTCATGATGGTTGATTTCCCAACATTGGTATACCCAACCAATGCAACACGAATGAATTCTCCTCTTTCCTTTCTTTGGGTAAAAGCTTGTTTTTCGATTTCTGTAAGCTTTTTTCTGAGCAATGAAATTTTTTCTCTTACTATACGTCGATCCGTTTCAATTTCAGATTCACCTGGTCCCCTGGTTCCGATACCGCCACCAAGACGTTCGAGGTGTTTCCACATACCTCTCAAACGAGGCAGTATATATTGATACTGTGCCAATTCAACCTGTGCCTTCGCCTGTGCTGTTTTGGCTCTTCTTGCAAAAATATCCAGTATCAAATCACTCCGGTCTATTGTTTTAAGGTTGACTGCTTTCTCGATATTGGTGATTTGTGCACCTGTCAGTTCATCGTCAAAAATCAGCATACGGATATGCTTGCCGGCAGCGTATTCTTTTATTTCCTCCAGCTTTCCTTTGCCGATATAGGTTTTGGCATCGGGATGTTGCATTTTTTGATAGAATGTTTTTACCGTGACAGCACCTGCTGTTGTGGCAAGAAATGCCAATTCATCCAGGTATTCTTTGACCTGTTGATCTGTTTGTCCCTTGTGAACCACCCCTACAAGGATGGCTTTCTCTTCTTCTTTGAATAAGTTGGTTTTGTCCAGCAATGCTATTGAATTATAATCCCCCTAAACAAAGTCCAACAGAATAGGGATGCACATTGGGTCCAAAGCCTTGTTTGATAAAATCTGTAACTGTATAGCTTGCAAAAAGGCTGATATTGCCATAACCTGCTCTGGCGGTTACTGCAAATCTGGTTGTATTGAAATATTTTTTGTTTTTGATCTTCTGGAAATAACCTCCCACATTGTTTGCATCCAGGTCGATTTTGGATTTCACTTTGGAGTCCAGCAATGTTCCCACCTTGATCCCCAGTGCAAATTTCCAGCCGCTGTTCATGTTTTCCGGTTTGGTGGAGTAGCGAAGTTCCAGGGGGACTTCCAGGTACGAGGTTGACAGTTTATTTTTTTTGAATTTGATCGAAGTGCTGTCGGGGGTGAAGGTCACGCCATTTCTTGCCTTGATGTCTACGATTGTATTCTTAAAGTAAATATTGTCAGATCCGATGCCTGGTCCGATGGCAACGCTGATGCGAGGATCGGTCTTGAAAGGGAAATCAAACAGGAAATAGGCATTGAAAGTTTTGTTGAAACCACGCAGGTTGATATCACCCTTGTCTGTCCAGTTGGCCAACCCATATTGCAACATCAAGTGATCGGAAGCTCTTTTGGAAAGATCAAGTTTTTTAAGTTCTTCTTTGGTTCTGGCAACTTTTTTCAAGCTGTTCTTGGTACTGTCTTGAGCCAAGCTGTTCAAACTCAACAGGCAGAGGAGCATTCCGAGTAATGACTTCATAATCAATGTTAAGGGATCAAAAGTATTCCCTGGCAGGTTAATGAAAGGTTAATGATTCGTGTGCGAAGTTACAATTCTTAAGCATGAATTTTGTAATTTTGTTCCCTTTAAGAGTTGCAAAGCTCTTGGGCCTATAGCTCAGCTGGTTAGAGCACCTGACTCATAATCAGGGGGTCCTTGGTTCAAGCCCAAGTGGGCCCACCCCTAAAATCAACCACTCACAACGCTTTTCGTGAGTGGTTTTTATTTTTCGCCAGGTTTACGCCAGGTTTTGAGGGAATTAATTGTTTCAATGCCGTAAATATATTATTTGACAGTACCTATTTGTATTGAAATACACTAGTTCTCATTTTCATATGAGAATATGTGGTATCCATTTAAATACTTAAATTCATGAAGAGATTTTGAAAATTACTAAAAGCCAATATTCTTTAATAATTTCTTCATAATATAAATGAAAACCAGATTACTTGTAATTTTTGTCTCAATAGCATTAAAATCGTTTTCCCAATCAACCAATGGTACTCCACAAGTTATCAATATTGGAGGTGGTTCAAATGGTACTGGTTCTGTAAATCTTGAATGGAGTATTGGCGAATCCTCTAGTATCAATACTTATATGTCCGGTATTCTCTACTTGTACTCGGGAGTGCTTCAATCTTCTACATTGTATCCTTTTATACGAAATATTGAAGCTGGACAAATAAAATTAGGACCTAATCCATTTAGGGATAAAATTAAAGTTGAAACTGTGTTTAAGACAAATGGAAAGATTGAATTATCTGTTTATGATGTTTTTGGCAGAACTGTTTTTTCAAAACAAGTTATATCCTCATTGGAATATCTCAATGAATCTTTAATGCTCCAGAAACTTCTCAATGGCATTTATTATTTAGAGATCATTTACTCTGATCAATCGGATCAAAAAATCAGAAGTCTCCATAAAATTATAAAGTATTGATTTAATTAAGAATTATGAAAAGGTACCTACTGTTGTACAACTTACTTACACTTTTTTTTCTAAACTACGCTTGCGCTCAAACCCAAGGGATTAATTTCCAGGGTGTTGCAAGAAATAGCAGCAATACACTATTGGTCAATCAAAAAATTGGGTTACGTTTTACAATATTAACTGGAAGTACATCTGGTACAATTGAATTTTCAGAAACCAGGATTGTTACTACAAATAATCAAGCTCTTTTTGCAGTAGTCATTGGTGATAACACATCCACTACTTCAACAAAAAATTTTGATCAGATCGATTGGGCGAAGCAGCCTAAGTTTTTAAAAATTGAATTAGACCCCAATGCTGGGAGTGATTATTTACTAATGGGAAATACACAGCTGCAATCTGTTCCATTTTCATTTTACGCTAATGGAGTATCTGCACAAAACATATCAGGAATATTACCTATAGCTGCAGGTGGAACCGGAAAATCCACTTTGACAGATTTAAAAGTAAGTATGTCGCTTGATAAAGTTGACAATACACCAGACTCTGCAAAGACAGTCAGTAAACTCACTCAAGCTGCCTTGGATACAAAATTGGCTACCACAGATACATCTGTCATGCTATCTAGCCGGTTTAAACGAGATACTGCAAGTTTGTCCACTCGAGTGGATACTAAATTGGCTATTGCCGATACATCTGCAATGTTGTCTAGCCGGTTTAAACGCGATACAGCAAATTTATCAGCTCGAATTGATATGAAGGCTGGTTCTGATAGTGCAAACTTCAGTAAGGATTTGATTGTGCATGGTATACGATTTGGTACTGGGCCTGGAAATGATTCTACGAACGTGTTGATTGGAAAAGAATCCTTTTTAAAAAATATTTCAGGTAATTCAAATATTTCAATTGGATACAAATCGTTGTTGAATGCAACCAATCAAGTAAATAATATTGCAATTGGTTCATATTCTTTAAATGCAGATTCAACTAAGTTGGGTAGTAATAATATAGCTATTGGAAATCAAACACTTCGCTATAATGAAGGTGGTGATTTTAATACAGCCATTGGGCACACTGCTCTTTACTCTAATGCATTCGGTAGTAAAAATACAGCCTTGGGTTATGGGGCAGATCTATCCAGGGCAGATACAGCTTTTACCAACTCTACTGCGATAGGTTACGGTGCAAAAATCAATGCATCTAACATGATCAGATTGGGTGATGATAGTATTAAAAGTGTATTAACAAAGGGAGTGATTAATGCTTCAGGATTATCTCTGTCTGCAAATGGGAAGGCTGTGGCCGATTCCATTGAAGCCTTGATGATAAAATCCGACTCTGCAAATTTTTCAAAAACTATTACTATCCAGGGAACAAAATTTATTGGTAAGAATAGAAATGTAGGAATTGGAAACAATGCTCTTGTTAATACATCAACAGGTATTGGAAACGTTGCACTGGGAATTTTTTCAATGAATAAGAATATAGAGGGAAGTTCGAATGTAGGTATTGGTGAGTCTGCATTGGGAAGCAATATATCTGGTAATCGAAATATTGCAATCGGTCAGAATTCACTGAGATTGAACACTGAGTCAGATAATATCGCAATTGGACCAAGTACACTTGAATTCAATACAACTGGAACAAACAATATTGGCATAGGTATATTTTCATTAGGTAAAAATAAAACTGGATTAAATAATATTTCAATTGGGACATATTCAATGAATAATAATACGGCTGGCAATTATAATATTTCCTTAGGATATCAGGCGCTTTTTAGCAATACAGCTGGATCAAATAATACTGTAATCGGTCGAGCCGCTCTCTTTTTAAATACCACTGGTTATGATAACGTTGCTACGGGATATAATTCATTATATAGTAATTCGACTGGGTATAGTAATTCAGCATTTGGAGTAAATGCTTTGTTTAAAAATACTACTGGAAGTAATAATATAGCAATTGGAGTTAGAACATTATATAACAGTAATACTGGAAGTAATAATATAGCACTAGGGTATCGTACAATGTATAATAATACTACTGGAAATTATAATATTTCTTTTGGCGATTTTAGTTTAGAACTGAATACTGAGGGTACCTATAATACTGTTCTCGGGCACGAATCCGGGCGTGATATGACGTCCGGTGAAAGAAATACTATAATTGGTTATCAGTCTGGGCAGGGACTTATAAATGGAAATAATAATATATTGATTGGGAATGGGGCAACTCCATCAGCAGCAATAATTTCAAATGAAATAACGCTTGGTAATGGAGCCATATCAACAATACGGGCTGCAACAAATGTAATTACTTCTTTATCCGATGCCAGGGACAAAAAAAATATTCAGAATCTCGAGCTGGGATTGGCTTTTATAAAATCATTAAAGCCACGTTCCTTTAACTGGGATAAGCGCGATTGGTATCCTAATAAAATTTCAGATGGAACCAAAGCAAGTAAAGAATTGACTGCAGGATTTATCGCACAAGAACTTGATGCTTCCCAACAACAATTTGCAGCATCATACTTGAATTTGGTTTACAAAACCAGTCCCGATAAGTGGGAGGCTACATATGGGAATTTAATACCAGTGCTTGTTAAGTCTATTCAGGAACTAGATGCACAAAAATCAACTGAAATAGACGAATTAAAAAAAAGAATTAAAGAATTAGAACAAGTTGTACAAAAGCTGTTAGAAATAAAAGATAAGTAAAGTTAAGAGATGGCCTAAGCTTAATATATAGTTTTGATAATCAAGACTTTAATGAATACATTTCTTGTAAAAATTTTAGGTAACTTCATATTGAATCATTAAGGTGATCCTAAATTTAATTCCATGAAATACGTATTTATTTTTCTATCATTTTTATCAGTATGTACAACGGCGGAATTGTTGCAAATACCCTTGACATTGGATGCAAAGAAAACGATAAATGTTCCATTTAATGCTGCGACTTTTAAAGAGTACCGAGATACGCTTACAATAAAACCATCTGATGATCCTGATTTTCAACGTTACATGAACAATATAAGAGCGTACACCATTGATTCAGTTTCGTTCACGACTTCAAATTTAACTGGTGATTACGCAAAGTATGGTACTATTCCTAGATATGCAATATTTGGAATTTATAATCTAGAGACTCAAGATTTAGCAGCAACAAACGTTATTGATTTAGGTACAACTACTTCTTATAGACTTGGTATTTCTGGAGCAGGCCTGGCAAATTGGGCAAATAGTATTCAAAAGAACGGAAGTATAAAATTGTTAATGCTAGTGCAAGAAATTTCTGAAACTAATGGAGGTTTTGATCTAAACCTGAAATTACATACCAAAATCAAGTTGTAAAACTCGGTTTTATACAATAATTCAAACTTTATAGAAAAGCATTGTAAAAAAAATTTCAACTTGGCAACATAAGACTCAACTAAAAAAGGTATTGGATAAGTATTCAATTGATCATTTTCCATTTGATGTGATTCAATAAAGGAATTACAAACTAAGTTTATAACTACAGCGTTGAGTCGTTGCAAAGCGTAGTACTAATTCGACAAAAAAATTTTAAAATGAAAATCCATATCCTGTATAAGCTGTTTATCTTGCTCACTGTTTGCTGCTTCAGTGCAACCGCACAAATAACCTTTCCTCATAAAGGAAGTTTGATCATCATAGGTGGCGGAGAAATACCTGATACCATTTATAATTTGTTTGCACAAAAAATAGGTGGTAAGGATCAACTGATCGCTTATATTCCAACAGCTACTGATGATGAACCCTGGATCCAAGCCGGTGAACATTTGAAGAAATTTACCAGCAGAGGATTCACCAACTTAAAAACTTTACATACACGAGACAGGCAAAAGGCAGAAAATCCTGCATTTTATGAGGTGATCAAAAGAGCAAAAGGAATTTTCATTGGTGGGGGCGACCAAGAAAATCTTGCTAAAGCATATGGAGGTACAGCTGCATTGCAAGCCATGTATGATTTATTGGATCGAGGGGGTGTTATCATGGGGACGTCTGCAGGGGCTACCATCATGGGATCATTGATGATCGGTGGCGATCATAGAAAAGCCCCACATGTTTCAAAGAGCTTTGGAGAAGGATTTTCTTTTATGAGGCAAACAGCCATTGATCAACATGTATTGGTCAGAAACAGGCAATTTGATTTGGTGCCTATTCTGGAAAAATATCCTCATGTGTTTGGGATGGGACTGGATGAGTCCACTGCCGCACTTGTAGAAGGAGACAGTATTAAAGTAGTTGGTAATTCTTACATGCTCATTTTTGATCAAAAGGATTGGCATAAGCAGCGAATTGAATGGGGAAGAGTTTACCAGCCCTTTAAAATGTTCTCTTCCGGCAAAGTCTATGCTATAAGAAAAAATTGAACGATGCAGTAATGGATCTACCCATCTCATAAATTCCAGACCCATGGGTTTTGTAAACGGTATTTGTCAAATTGTTTAGATAAAGCTGCGTTGAGAAATGCTTGAAACTGAATGTTGAAAACAGGGAAATGACATTGAATCCTACAGTTCCATTTTTACCAATCCGTACATCATCTTTATCACCCTGCGCAAGTCTGTACTGCGGATCTGCATGAGAATAAATCATACCGATCTCATGGACTTTGAATTTGTATCCAGCAATCAAATTGGTGGTCAGTGGTGGAATTCTTCTCAATGGTTCGTTTCTTGTAATGCTCTGGCCATAGAGATAGGTCAGGTTTCCTTTGATGTATAGATGTTTCGATGCATTCAGATGGACACTCAACTCTGCTCCTTTGATATATCCCTTGTCAACATTTTCTTTTTCATATACATCATATCCATTGATGTTTTGATTGGTTTTGATGCGCGTAATCAAATTCCGCAAGCCAGTCCGAAACACAGAGGCTTCTGCTTGGATCAACTTGTTATAATATTTTACACCTGCTTCTGTATTGAGCGATTTTTCCGGCTTCAGATCATAGTTGGGTTTTTCATACCTGAAGTCTACAATTCCCAAAGTGCCAAGATCATCAATATTCGGAGCCCTGAATCCCTCAGATATATTGCCGTATACAAAAACATTTTTTAACAACTGATAACTTACGCCCGCCTGAAAAATCAATGCTTTGGGCTCTATATTCACTTCACCCAGCGTTGCATCTTCAATAATGGCCCTGTACCTGTTGTATCTTGCACCTGCCTCCACCTGAAATTTTTTCCATTTCACATGATGGAGATGATAGATGGAGAAGCTTTGGTAGCGGGCATTGTCTGGATACAAACCCCTGAGTGATTTGCTGGACCCATCCGAAGTAGATTGATCTGTCCTGGAACTGTTCACCAAATCACTGTATATATCAACTCCCGATGTTGCATGCCAGGATGATGAAAATGTATTTTTCAACTCTGCGCCCAGTCCAATGGTCCTTGCTGCATCTTTCTCGGTTCGCAATTGTGTACTTCCGTTCTTTTGCAATTTTCTTGTTTCCTCGATGCGTTGTCTTGAGACAAAAAATTTAAGTTCATCAAATTTCCCCCTCTTGAATTTCTTATTGAGTATGGCATATCCCATGGACCGGTTGATCGGTGTTGAAGTATTCGTTTTAAAATTTTCAAATTGATATTTAAATAAAACAGGCACATCGGGTTGATGCAATTGTTGGTAACTGGATTTCAAAATCCATCCTTTGCCAAGTTGAATCATTGCCTTGAGATGCTGACTGTATTCGTTGTATCCGGATGGAGATTGTCTGCCGATGGTACCTCCTGCAACCAAATCACCAAATTCTTTGAATGCTCCGCTGGCTTGAATGGAAATGTTTTTGCTTTGGTAGCCCAGCGTGGGACGTACAGATTTTTCCATTGATCTGTTCGTATAGCGGGTATTCAACTTGGCATTCCATTTCGGTTGCTCACTGAATGACAATTGATTGGTCTCCAGATGAATCACTCCTGTCAATGCATCGCTGCCGTATTGAACGGCGCCGCTCCCTTTTAATATTTCAACTTTATTGATCAGGTCGGGTTCGATCAGGTTCATGTATTGATTGGGACCATATCTGAAAATAGAGTTGTTCAATCGAATGCCATCCACCACAATCAAGGCCTGATTCCCGGTGAGTCCACGCACAAAAGGAGATCCGCCTCCATGATTTGATTTTTGGATCATCACACCAGGTAAGTACATCATGCTCTCCGGCAGTGTTCTGGCATTTGTTTGCAGTAAATCTTTCTTGCTCAAGGCTTGAACAGCATAGGGGAGCTGTTGAAAAGAAGATTTTTGCTTGAAGGACTGAATGGTTACTTCATTCAAGGACTTGACTGAATCATAGGTTGTCTGTCCATGTACATACAAACATGATGTTGCGCAACAAATAATGAAGGGAATAAAAATTCGTAACAAGCGAAAAGTTTGATGTGGTCAAACTTACATAAAATTTATTACCACCATATTAATTATCTCCATCCTCCACCCAGTGCACGGTAGAAGTTGATTCTTGCAATGAATTGCTCTTTTTTGATATCAATCAATTCCATATTTGCCCTCAAAGCATTTTGTCTTGCGAGCAAAATATCAAGATAATTTGCTCTACCGGTTTTGAACAAGTCAGTCGCTGTTTCAATCGACTTTTTCAACGTACTTGCTTCTATTTCTTTGGCATCGAACATTTCTTTGAGCTGTTCGATGGTTTTTATCTGCTGACTCACTTCGAGCAGTGATTTGTTCAAGGTACTCTCATAATTGTTCAATGCCTCCTGTTGCATGGCAGTTGCTTTGCTGTATTCAGCTTTGATGATGCCCCTGTTGAATACGGGTCCGGTAAATCCCCCAATGACACTGTAAGCCAATGAGGCCGGAAGATTGAAAAGGAGCCCTGTTCTATAGGCCTGCAATCCAACCATGCTGTTCAACAAAAGGGATGGGTAGAAGGCAGCTCTGGCAGATGCAACATCATAATTGGATGCTTTCAATATCCATTCGGCCTGCCTCAGATCGGGTCTGTTTTGAATCAGGTCGTATGCCAATCCGGCATATACATTGGGCAGTGCCTGCAAAGCATTTTTGCTTACATCCAGAATATCCTGTTTTATTTTTTTACCCACCAGAATGTTGAGGGCAGTTTCTATGTTGATCATTTCCAGATCGACGGATTTCAACATGCCTTCAAAATTTTTCAATTGAGCAAAAAATTGTTGAACAGCCAGTTCGGTTATTTGTCCAGCTTCTTTTTGAACCTTTGCAAGTTCCACCACCTCAGATTGAAGAGCGATGGTTTCTTCCAACAGTGTTTTGTTTTGTTGGGCCGCTTTCCACTCGTAATACAATCTTGCAACTTCCGCAATCAACACGGTTTGTATTAAATTTTTTGTTTCGGAAGAGGCCAGAAATCTTGCATAGTCTGCTTTCCTTCTGTTTTTTAATTTGCTCCATAGATCGATCTCCCAACTCGACTGTGCACCAAAATAGAAGTCAGGCAAGTGAACTGGCACCAGTTTCCCTTTTTCCATGTCTGTTACAATGTTACCGGCACCATCCATCGTATAGAGTCCGAATTTTCTCAAACTGCTCTGAGGAAAGAGGTTTACCTGTGGGTACAAGTATGCATTTGAAATCCTGCTCTGTGCTCTGGCATATTCCATTCTTTGAATGGCATTTCTCAGATCGGGATTGTAAGCGAGTACTGTATCAATGATATTTCTGAGTTCTTTGTCGGCAATGAATGTTTGGTATCCCAGCTTTGCACTGTTGATGCTGTCTGACTTGAAGATGCTGGAGATGGATTCATCTGTTTGAGGTTGCAATACAAGCTTTTGCGGAACGCGGCAAGCTGCGGCAGCAAGCAAAGAGATCAGAACGATATATACATTTCTCATGTTTGATTATTTTGATTCAGTCAACGGAATCATCTCCGGATTTCTTCTTGTTCTTTTTTTATCTTGAATAGTTGCAAAAATCAGGTAGAGTCCGGGTATGAGCAATACTCCCAACACTGTTCCAAACAGCATTCCACCCGCTGCTGCTGAGCCAATGGTTTTGTTTCCTATGGCGCCTGCGCCGGATGCAAACATCAACGGAAGGAGTCCGGCGATAAATGCAAACGATGTCATTAAAATGGGACGTAATCTGGATGAGGCACCCTCGATAACAGCTGCAAGCGGTGTTGCACCTGCCTTGTGTTTGATGGATGCAAATTCAACAATGAGAATTGCATTTTTCCCCAGCAATCCAATCAACATGATCATGGCAACTTGTGCGTAGATATTGTTTTCGAGTCCAAGTGCCCATAAAAACGCAAAGGCACCAACAATCCCTGCAGGCAATGATAAAATAACCGGAAGTGGCAATAGGAAACTTTCATATTGTGCGCTCAACAGCAAATAGACGAAGAGCAATGAAACGACGAAGATGATCAGTGATTGGTTGCCTGCATTGGCTTGATCTCTGGAGGATCCTGCCCAGTCATAATCAAAACCTTTGGGTAGATTTTTCTTTGCTTCATCTTTTACGGCATCGATTGCCTGTCCGCTGCTGAATCCCTTCCTCTGTTCACCGTTGATCATGGCAGAGGGATACATATTGTATCGGGTTACTACCTCCGGACCATAAATCTTTTCAATTTCCAGGAAGGCTGACGTGGGGACCATTTCTCCATTTCTATTTTTGACATAGAGGCCCAATACATCTTCTGGTTTGGTTCTGTATTCTGGAGAAGCCTGCACCATCACGCGGTACAATTGTCCGAAGCGGATGAAGTTGGTGGCGTATTCACTTCCCAAATAGGTTTGAAGCGTATTCAACACATCGGCAACGACCACACCCTTTTGTGCAGCTTTTGCATTATCGATCTTGACAAGGTATTGGGGAAAGCTTGCGTCAAATGTTGTGAAGGCATTGGAGAGTTCTTTTCGATTGTCGAGAGAATCTGCAAAACCTTTTGCAATGTTTTCCAGGTATTTCAAGTCACCCTTTCCTGTTTTATCCAGCAATCGCAATTCAAATCCACTTGCATTTCCAAATCCCGGTACAGGGGGCGGGGTGAAGAATTCAATTTTTGCATCTTTGATATAAGTCGTTCTTTTTTTCAATTCTTCGATCACATCTTTATCACTTTTACTTCTTTCATCCCATTTTTTCAAGCTGATCAGGTTCATGCCGTAGGAAGCACCTGTTCCATCTGAAAGCACATTGAATCCAGCGAGGGTCGAAACCGAAGAGACTTCCTCCATTTGTTGCGCTGTTTTTTGCACTTCATCCACTACTTTTTCTGTACGCTCCAATGTTGCACCAGAAGGAGTTGTGATGCTGGCATAAATGGTTCCCTGATCTTCATTAGGAATGAATCCGGTAGGAATGATGGAGCCGAGTACTCCTGTGATGACCAAAAATAAAATCAGTGAACCGTAGACCATGATTCTTCTGGTGGCAAATGTTTCAACAAACCATTTGTATTTGCCTGACAGATGATCGTACCAATGGTTGAATGCTTGAAAGAAGGAACTGATGAATCTATTCTTTTGCTTATGCCCCTCATTGTCAAGCATCAATGCACACAGCGCTGGTGTGAGGGTCAATGCCACCACACCTGATAATACAATGGATATAGCCATTGTCAGTGAGAACTGCTTGTAAAAAACACCTGCAGATCCTGGCATGAATGCAACGGGAATGAATACGGCCGACATGACCAGTGTGATGGCGATGATGGCTCCGCTGATCTCATTCATGGCTTGCATGGTCGCGACTTTTGCACCAATGTTCTGGTGCTCCATTTTGGCATGCACTGCCTCGATAACTACAATCGCATTGTCCACCACAATACCAATGGCCAATACCAATGCGAACAGTGTGATCATGTTCAAGGAAAATCCAAACAGCTGCATGAAAAAGAAGGTCCCGATCAAAGAAACAGGGACAGCAATGGCAGGAATAAGGGTTGATTTCACATCCTGCAGAAAAATAAATACCACCAGAGAAACGAGGATAAATGCCTCAATCAATGTCTTGATCACATCCTTGATGCTAGCATCTAGAAATGCAGATACGTCATAGCTGATGGTATAGTTAACACCGGGAGGAAAATTTTTCTTGAGTTCTTCCAACCTGTTTTTGATGTTCTTGATGACCTCGCGGGCATTGCTACCCGGACGTTGTTTGAGCAGAATAGCTGCAGATGGTTTTCCATTTTCTTTTGACAGAACATCGTAATCTTGTGAGCCAAATTCAACTTCTGCAATGTCTTTCAATCGAATGATTTCACCTCCTACATCTGTTTTGATGATGATGTTTTGGTACTGCTCCTGTGTGGTGAATTTTCCGGTATACTTTAATACGTATTGAAGTGTCTGGCTGGTTCTGCCGGAGTTTTCTCCAATTTTTCCCGGTGCTGCTTCGATATTTTGTTGTTTAAGGCTGTTGATCACATCATCCGTTGAAATGGAATAGTTGGTCATCTTCTGTGGGTTCAACCACACACGCATAGAATAGTCTCTCGATCCCATGATGTCTGCAAATCCAACACCTTCGATTCTTTTCAACTCTGCCAATAAATTGATATCAGCATAGTTGTATAAAAACTTTTCATCCATTGCAGTGTCAGCACTCAGCATGTTTACATACATCAACATACTGTTCTGAACTTTTTCAATGATGACACCTGCTTTGATTACCTCATCAGGAAGCTCATCATATGTGGATGTAACACGATTCTGTACATTTACCGCTGCGATATCCGGATTGGTCCCGGTCTTGAATATAATTTGAATGATGCTGGTGCCATCATTGCCTGAGATCGATGACATGTAGGCCATCCCAGGCACACCATTGATGGCTCTCTCCAAAGGAGTCACAACAGCTTTCACGCAGGCCTCTGCGTTGGCTCCTGTATATTTTGTAATGACGTTTACCTCAGGTGGGGCAATATCCGGAAATTGTGTAACTGGAAGATTGGAAAGGGAAATGAGTCCCAGGATCGTAATGATGATGGAAATAACGATTGACAGGATTGGCCTGTTGATAAAGGTTCTGATCATAAACTTATTTTAAACAAAATCCGGTTGATTTAAAAGTTGGTCTTCTCAAATTTGATTTGATCACCATCTTTGACCAGTTGAATTCCCTCATACAGAAACATTTCATTGGGTTGGATGCCTTCATGAACAACATACAAGTTGTTCAGTCTGGAAGTAGGCTGAATATTCTTTGCTTTGACTTTACCACTTGCATCCACGGTATACAGATAAATTTTATCCTGAATTTCAAAAGTTGATTTCTGTGGAATGAGGATGGCCTGATTCAAATCCTCTTTCACCAAAATCTTCCCGCTGGCACCATGTTTCAGGATCAGATTGGGATTTTTAAATCTCGCGCGAAAGGCAATGTTTCCTGTGTTTTTGTTGATTTCATTTTCAATGGTTTCAACTTTTCCTTTGTTGGGAAAAATTTGATTATTGGCCATGAGGAATTCCACATCTTCCATCCGATCAATTTTTTGCTCGCTCATCAATTCTGTGAATTCCTGTTCAGATACATTGAAGTAGGCAAACACCTCTTTGTTGTTGGAAATGCTTGTAAGTAAATCTCCCTCCATCACCAAACTTCCCATCTTGAATGGAATGCGGTTGATTACTCCATCAAAGGGGGCCTTGACTTGTGTGTAAGAGAGATTTACCTGTGCAATGGATATAGCAGACGACGCTTCCTCTATTTTGGCTTCTATCGCCTCTTTTCTGGCTTTTGCAATTTCCAACTCACTTGCCGACACAATATTTTTATTCAGCAGTAGCTGTGTATTTTTCAATTCAACTTCCGCCAGTTTCAATTCTGCCATCAGTGTTTTGTAGTTTGCATTGGCCTTCAAAAGATTCTCTTTGAATTCCTTGCTTGCCAGGGAAAAGAGTAACTGTCCCTGTCTTACTGTCGCTCCTTCATCGACATGGATTTTTTCGATGAAACTTTTAACATGCGTTCTGATTTCAACATTTTGCAACGATTGTATCTCAGCGATGTATTCTTTTTTTACAACAGTATCTTTTATCACAGGACTGGTTACTGCGAATGTTTGCTCTTTCTCTGAGTTGTTTTCGGTTGTATTGCTGCAGGAAGAGAGCAAAACGAGTAGGATAGATACGGAATAAACGGGAATGACCTTTGTCATTGTCATGGTAGGGCAATTAAGAAATTTAAAAAAAAGTAAAAGAGGAAGCTCAGTTATCAGGCTTCCGGAGGAGGCGTAGAAATTTCATCCACAAAATGTTTGACCCACGTTTCTTTCTGTGAAAACATGCAGTTCAATTTTGTTTTCAAATATGTTTGGGAATAACAAGGCGTGTGGGCAATGGCTTCGATGTTTTCTTTCAGTTCAACCTCTTCAGAACTTGTTTCTGATGTGGTATCCTCTTCGAAGTCGTTTATTTCAACTGCAAGCGTTTGACGGATCTGCCATTGAACAATGGACAAATAGGATAGTCCGTATAAAAGCGAAAGGGTAAGTCCTATGGTCAAGAAAAATCTCATTGTATATGCTTAGAAAACAACGTTTTTAATATTTGGTTGATTTCTATTTGCAATTTGGTTGCAAATTTCTTGATTATTCTTCAATTAATCAATAATTTAAATGATTGAAAATCAGGGTTATGAAGGAAATAAGCAGGGGGAAGCGGGTTGAAACCGAAGCATTGAACAGGAAAAAGGCCACCATGCGCTTGCTGAAAGATGCTGTATTGATGACGATGGGAATCTTTTGTGCCACGTTTGGATTCAAAGGATTTTTAATGACCAATCGGTTCATTGATGGAGGTGCAACCGGAATTTCTCTGTTGATATCCAATACCACTGAAATTCCCCTTTCTGTCTTGCTGGTGTTGGTCAATGCTCCTTTTATTGTCATGGGATTCAGAACGCTGGGGAGAAATTTTGGGATCAAGACGATTGTGTCAATCTGTGGACTCGCATGCTGTGTGGCTTTTGTTGAATTTCCCAATGTCACAGATAATGAAATCCTCGTGGCTGTTTTTGGAGGCATCTTTCTGGGTGCTGGAATTGGATTTACCATCAGGGGAGGTGCAGTGATTGACGGCACGGAAATCCTAGCCATTTACCTCAGTAAAAAATTCGGACTGACCATTGGTGACATCATCATCATGCTAAATGTGATGATATTTTCTGCTGCCATTTATTTTCTCTCTGTAGAGATTGCCTTGTTTTCCATGCTTACCTATTTTGCAGCTTCCAGGACTTTGGATTTTGTTGTAGAAGGTATTGACGAATACCTGGCTGTGATCATTGTATCCAAAAAATGCGAAGAGGTCATGGATATGATTGTAAAAAAAATGGGAAGGGGTGTAACGGTTTTCAAAGGAGAGAAAGGATATGGAACGACCGGTGAAATGACCAATACCCGCATCCTTTATACAGTCATTACCCGATTGGAGGTGAATAAGTTCAACGCAGAACTTGAACTGATTGATCCAACTTGCTTTGTTGTGATGAACAGCATCAAGGATACCAAGGGCGGGATGGTGAAAAAACGTCCTCTTAAACACTAGAAATACTAAGACATGAAAAAATATTTGATTGGATGCTTGGTTTTGTTTTCGACTACTTTGTTTGCGCAGGACAATGATCAAAAGTTTATCATCATCACAACAGATGGATTGCGTTGGCAGGAAGTATTCAAGGGCATGGATTCCTTAATCGCCATCGATAAAAAATTCAATCAGGGGGATAGCTTGGGACTGTTCAAAAAATACTGGTCAGCCGACCCTGTGAAACGAAGGTCATTGCTCATGCCTTTTTTCTGGAGCACCATCCAGTCAGCCGGACAATTGTATGGCAACCGTCAGTATGGAAGCAAGGTTGACAATGCAAATCCCTATTGGTTTTCATATCCCGGTTACAGTGAATTGCTGACAGCCCAAGCTGATACAGCCATCAACTCAAATGATTTTCCTCCCAATCCCTACGAAAATATCCTGGAGCATTTCAATAAGAAAGCTGCCTATAAAAACCGCGTAGCAGCTTTTGCATCCTGGAATGCATTTGACAGGATATTAAATGAGCAGCGAAGTAGGTTTCCTGTAGTGAATGCATTCGATGATAACAAAGTTGCACTTGATCATCCTTCCATGCAATTGATTCATGAGATGGTGGAAACGGGATTCAAACCGTTTGGAAGCAGTGAAATTTTGGATGTATTTACCCATTTTCAAGCGAGGACATATCTCAAAGAGAAAAAGCCCAAAGCTTTTTTCATTTCATACGGAGACACAGACGAATGGGCACACCATGCGTATTATAAATATTATATCGAAGCCATTCATCAGTTCGATGCATGGGTAAAAGAAATATGGGAGCACGTGCAGTCGGATCCTTTTTACAAGAACAAGACTACGCTCTTGATCACCACAGATCATGGAAGGGGAGATCTAAAGAAAGAAGAATGGACATCCCATGGACAATCTGTTCCAGATGCGCATGAAACATGGTTTGTTCTTTTGGGCCCGAAAATAAAACCAACAGGCGAGGCGAAGTTCAATCATCAGTACTATCAGAAGCAACTGATTCCTACGCTTTCCAATGTTTTGGGTGAATCATTCAAGCCTTCTCATCCAACTGCAGCGCCGATTCAAATCCCATTAAACAAATAGCTTTATTTCTTTTGAAGAAATGCCAAGAGGTCTGCCATCTCTTGATGCGACATGCTGCCTTCCAGTCCCTCCATCATCAGTGAGGTACCCATGGAATTCATTTTTTTCATGTCTTTTTTCTGGATGGTGATTTTCTCTCCTCCCATTTTTTTAATGGCAACAAATTGATCGTTCTCCGTGTCTACTATGCCAACATGAATATTTCCGTCTTTGGTTTCCACCCGGTGGCTGATGTATTGCGTATTCACTGCTGCATTGGGGTCCAATATATCATGCATGATGGACTCCTTGCTCTTGCGGTTGATTTCTGTAAGCACGGGACCTACTTCTTTTCCCATGTTTCCGTATTTGTGGCAATTGCTGCAGATCGCCTGAAATACCTGTTGTCCATGGGTTGGATTTCCTTTGAGTCCCAGGGCTGGCCTCATTTTCTTCATCACATCTTTCCTGCTGATGATTTCTTCATCTGAGAATAATTTCTTGGCCCTGCTCCTGATGCTTTGATCATCTGTCCAGGCAATCAGCATTCTTCTCCGCTCCAAATCAAAATTCATTTCCCCAATTTTTATTTTTCCATCCTCCAACGCGGACAGCAATGCATCGTGATGGGTCTCTATATACAGCAATAGGTCACTCGCATATCTTCTTGTACTCGGACTCAATTCACTCCACATGGAGATTACCCGATGGCCGATTTCTTTCTCTTTGTATTTTGACAATTGAAGCAGTGCCTGTTCCTGTATTTTCAAAGGCTGATTGTTTTGCAAGCAGGCAAACAATGCAGTTGATTTTTCCTTGTAGGGCAGCAGTGCAATGATGGATGCATATTTTAATCTATCCTCTTCAGAGAGGGAGGCATCATTTACTTTTAAGATGGCCTCTTTGCTGAACGCAATGAATTGTTTGGATGGAGGAAGCTGAAACCTGCCTCTGAGTTTAGCTATTGCGGGAACAATTGCAATATCTTTCGATTCCAAGTTGTTCAAAACTGGTTCAATGGTTGGACGCTGCAAGACAGCTTCGCCTTTGTTCAATTGTTCAATGATTTCTTTTGTTTGGGCAATACCTAATTTATTTTCCCGGATAGCCATCAACATATTTTCAATGGCAGAGGCAGAGTCTTTCAATTGCAATGCGATGGATGCAGGCAGCGATGATTGATTTTTTGATTGCAACAATACATTGAAAGCTTCCAATGGAAAATATTTGGCAGCGATGGTTTTTGCTGCAATGTTCCATTTATCATTGTCAGGCTCCTTCAGTGATTGAAGTAGCTGCTTTTTGTATTGAAGCATGCTTTCTTTTGGGATGGTGCTCGTACTCAGAGCAGCCTGCATGGCCACCCTTGGTGCTTTGTCCTGCATGGATTGGATAATGCGTTGAACGATGATATCGTTTTGTATAAAATCTTCAGACATGATCAGTGCATTTTCTCTGATCCCCGTATTTGCATCTTCCAATGCATTCAATAAGACCGACTGTTCGAGTTTTCCAAGTGCATGCAGGATCCACAATGCATGCAGTTTTGGGATGGGTTGATTTGCTGCAGTAATTTTTTTCAGTGCTGCCAATCCATCATTTGAAATGCCTCTCTCTATCAATTTTCTTTGTGCTGTTTTCCTGAACCATGCATTTTTGTGGGAAAGAAAGCTGATGCAAGTTTGCTCGTCTTGAAAAGAAATATTTTTTGCGGTAATATTATTTGTACTGGGATAGATTTTATAAATTCTTCCTTTGTCTTTTCCTGCATGGATGTTCAGTGTTTTTTCCATTTCATCCGGAATCCATTCCGGGTGTTCAATCACTTCGCGGTACATATCAATCAGGTACATGTTTCCATCCGGACCCACTTCCAGATTAACCGGACGAGAAGAACGGTCGGATGTTGCAAGAAATTCTTTTTCATTGAACAGGCGCATGGCTTTGAAGGCAGAATGATCTTCTTTCAGTTTATCAACATGTACAAGATTCAGCACAACATCATTTACCCAAACGGTCTGATCATATTTCTTGCCCCATGAACCTCCATCGTAATAGGTAATGCCGCATGAGCCTGAGAAGTATCCCGACTGTTCAGGATGATTGAGTCTTGTGGCCTGTTCTCCGATGGGATAAACCCTTGCGAGTCCATTTTCTTCATGATCTGAAATTTGCTGCAGTGTATGATCCACCAATAAATTTTTTCCTTTGATGTATCGATCCGGAAAAACAATTTGTGAAACATGGGTAAGATTATGGGTACCAAACACTCTTCCATATTCATCCATGGCCAATCCAAATCCGCCAGACGATTCACCTAAGATTTCAATTTTTTTGTTCTTGATGTCAAAGCGAAAATCTTTCCCTCTCAAATCAATACTGTTTTCTTGGTCTCCCCACCAGAAAGGCTTTCCATCGTTTCCTCCATTGGCTGCATAGATCCAATTGTCAATACCGTAGGTGAGTCCATTGTAATTGTGTTGAAGATTGCCCGTTGCAAATCCGCCCATAAGGGTATCAACTTTTTCAACCCGTTCATCCTTGTTTTCATCTTTGCAGTAGAGTAAATAAGGTGGGGCCGCGACAAGTATTCCTTTTTCATAGGGCATGAAGGAAGTGGCCATGTTCAGATTGGAGGCATAGGTTTTGGCCACATCCATTTTGCCATCTTGATTGGTGTCTTTCAGCATCATCACTTTACTCTGTGCATCTTCAAACGGATAGCCAGGCATTTCAAGTACCAGCATATTCCCGTTTTCATCGAATGCCATGTCAACCGGGTCATTTACCATGGGCTCAGTGGCGATGCTTTCAATGTTGAAGTCATCTGATAATTCAAATCCGGGTACGGTTGATTTTTTTGTTTTGCAGCTGTTTGCTCCAAGCAAAACGACTGAAAAAAGCAGCAAGAGCTTTGATTTGCATTTCATATGATGAGATTGATGGGAGCTACAGCAATTTATTGAAAAATATTTTTTGCATCATCTTTTGTAGAGGTTTCAATTTTGAAAAGAATCATTTGCCTGAAATCATTAGATCAGCCAATGGGCATCATTGAAATGGAGCAGTCTATTGATACATATTGCCGGATGGAATTTCATACCAAACTCATACTTGTTGCTACAGATTTTTCTGAAAACGCCTTGCATGCATTGAAAGCTTCGATTGATTTTTTACATATTCCGCAATCCAGACTGGTGGTTGTGCATGTGGAGGATGTGAAGGACAATGAGCAGTTGCATGTTGTCAACTTGAAGTTGGATACGTATATTAAGAATTTTTTCAAGCACAATGAGCCTGTACCATTGCCTGAACGCGTGGTCCTCTCCAGTTCATCTGTGTACAAGGCTATTGATGATTACATCCACAAAATGGATCCTTACATGCTTGTAGTGGGAGCAAAGGGAAGTTCAAACATCCGCAACTTGCATATAGGAAGCAATACGGTTCATTTGTTGGAGAAGGCAACCTGTCCGGTTGTGGTTGTACCAGTTTCAGGAACTTGAATGCTGTTCATTTATTTCTTCTTTCTGGAAAATTTCTCCCAAAATTCAATTGCATATCGTTCACCCATTGTTCTTTGTCCCGCTGAATTAAAATGCAGCGAGTCGCCTTTGTGCATCAGGTCACCCGTTTTGATAAAGTTTGTGAAAGGATCTGTTTGCGGGTAATTGCGTATGATTGAATTGATGGCTTCAAATGCTACGGGATCTTTAGAAAAAGAGCCCAGTTCACCCATGACAATGGGCAATTGAGGATTGTTGACAATTGTCCTGAGTTTATCAAATAATGTATTCAGATTATCTCGGTAAAGTGGAATTCTTTTTTGATTGGCATCTGATTCACCCTGGTGCCAGAGGATTCCTTTGATGGTTCCATATTTTTTTGCGATCTCAACTTTCTCTTTGAAGTTGCTCAATAATTGAACGTTGCGGTGTGTGGAGTCATCGATCCATTGCCTGATATTGCTTCCTCCGACAGCTGCGTGAATGACAAGAATATTGATTTTTGCAGGTACTTTTTCAAGCATTGTTTTTGCAAATGAGTATCCGCAGTCGAGTCCCGCGTAACCCGGCTCAAAAAGATTCAGCGGTTCTTTTGCATAGACGAGTTTACCATTTTGATCAATAGAGAAAATTCGTTTATGAGGCAATGTATCCTGCGGCTCAACCATACCTCTTCCTGCCATATTGGACTGACCCGCTAAGATAAAAACCCAAGTATTTTTCTTTGCGGGAGATTGATTGGGGAATGATTTTTCTGCTGGAAAATATTTTGTCCGGTTTGTTTCTTGCTGAGAAAACAATTGAAATGGCAGCAGCCATACAATCGTCATTATCTTGAAAAATACTTTCATCATTGAATTCGTCTAAGTGTGATCATATTGCATTCCAGGTCATCTGGCGCGAGGAGATTTTTACTGGAAAGTTCCATGATCCCTTTTCCTTTTTTCAATGCAACATTGCCGAGTTTCATGGGTTTGAAATCCTTCACATAAGATTCGTCGCGTTCCACTTTATCGTGTTCCATTCCCATGACCGGGACATTGTTGGCGACGGATATATTTTTCGAAATACTTGCATCATTGAATTTCAATTCAAGTGCTGTTCCGATATTTTTTTCACTGCAAGCGTAAAAAACATCAATTTCAAATATTCCATCTTCTTCCACTTCAACATTCCAGGTGATTTTGTCTGTGTTTGATTTCCATCCCAAAAAATAACTGTCGTTCGGATGTTTGCTGGAGCGTTTGATATTTCCCATGGACTCTGCTTCTGCTGCAGGAAGTGTGGTCATTGTCATTTTTTTATTTCCAATGATCAGGGGACGAAGGTCCTGCAAAGGGAGTTCGCTCCTGACCTCTTTTAACCATTTTTCTTTCCAGGATTTGAGTTGTTGGTATTCATCGGGGAATGCAGTTGCCACGTTCTTGGTTTGATTCGGATCATGGGTCATGTCAAAGAGTTCATCTTTGTTTGAAAGCCTAAAATTTTGGGAGCGAACACTTGTTTCATTTGCCCAGAAACTCGGAATGATCCGATCAGGAGTAGGGGGAACTTTCTCCATTAATATATTTTTGAGACTGATGCCGTCAAATGGTTTTGGATTTTTCCATGTGAGTCCAGCTAGATCAATCAGGGTTGGAAACAAATCAATGTTTGCGGCAATCTGCGGCAATGTTCTTCCGTCTTTGATATTGTTTTTCCATGAGATGATGAAAGGTACACGTACACCACCTTCGTCTGTTGATCCCTTGATGCCTTTCATTCCACCATTGTAGCGGTTTCCGTTTGGACCATTGTCAGAAAAATAAATGATGATCGTATTGTTGAGTTGGTTGTTTTTTTCAAGTGCAGCAATGACGCGTCCTATGTTTTCATCGATGTTTTCGTTCAATGCCAGTGCAGCACGGGTGTGTTCAATGTTTTCTTTTTCTGGGATGGAGCCTTTTTGTTGGATGGATTTGTTTTTGTAGCGGTTCCAAAATGCATCAGGCACCTGCATCGGACTGTGGGGTGTGTTGAGTGCCATGATCATGAAAAAGGGTTGATCATTTTTTTTGTTCAGGTATTCGATGGCATGATTTGTCAAGTCATCTGTCATGAATCCTTTTCCTTTGATGACTACACCGTTGTGTTCGAGAATGGGATTGAAATAATTTCCCCAGTGTCCGGAACAAAATCCATAGAACTCGTCAATGCCTCTGCAGTTGGGGTGATAAGGTGCTTGTCCACCGTTGTGCCATTTCCCGAACAGCGCTGTTTTGTATCCATTTGTTTTGAATGCTTCAGCAATGGTTGTTTCATCCAAATCCATCCGAACCCTTCCGGTGGAAGTCCCGCTCACCCCTGATCTCACATGGTATCGTCCGGTGAGGATTTCTGCGCGGGTGGGGGAGCAAACCGGACTCACATAGAATCTGTCGAGGATGGTGCCGGACTTGGCAAGTTTATCCAGGTTAGGGGTATGTACTGTTTCATTTCCTGTGAATCCCAGGTCGCCCCATCCCTGATCGTCGGCAATGATGATCAGCACATTGGGTTTTTGTGCAGGGTTTATTTTTTGAGCGAGGGATTCCAATGCAAGGAATGCGAGAAGAACTACAATGATTGAACTTTTCATATTGGGCAGTGTTAACCTAAATATAAAATAAAAACTGCAGGCATGTGTAAACGAAGTTTGCTTATGTTTGCCTCATTAAATCACACATGATGAAAACATTTTTGACACTATTATTTGCGCTTGTATTCAGCGTTGCCGGCTTGCAAGCTCAGACCAGTTCTACTCCCGAGAGCTTTTTGACCGGAAAGTGGAGTGTATTTGTAAAAGGTACTCCGCAGGGTGACGTTACCTTGCCCGTTCGTTTTGAAATCAAGGAAGGAAAGTTGAAAGGATTTTATACTGACTTGGAATCCAAGGAAGAAAAGGCCATGGATACTGCTTATTATGAAAATGAGAAGTATGTGATGGGCTTTTTGATTTCAGGATACGACCTGAAGTTTGTGATGAGCAAGAAGTCCGACGATTCCATGACAGGTTCTCTGATGGACATGTTTGATGTGGAGGCCACCCGGGTGAAAGAGGAAAAGGAGAGCAAGTAAATCATTGGGGGGGAAGCTGGGCTTTCCCCTTTTTTATGCACGTTTGTAATCAATGTTATAACTTTGATTTATGAAATCATTCCAGGAGCTCCGCAGTTTTGCTTCAAGTTTGCCTGAAAATGGGGTGGAGATGCCTGTATTGTTCATAGGACATGGGTCGCCCATGAACGGCATTGAGGACAACGCGTTCAGCAAACGTTGGAGGGAGATGGGACAGAAGATTCCCCTGCCTTCGGCGGTGATTGTGGTATCAGCACATTGGTTTACAAGGGGTACCAAGATCACAGCGATGGAATTTCCCAAGACCATTCATGATTTTGGCGGGTTCCCTGATGCATTGTACCAGGTACAGTATCCTGCGCTTGGAAATCCACTGCTGGCAAGGGATGTAGCTGAAATGGTGAGCAGTGTTGAAGTAGAGTTGGATCATGATTGGGGATTGGATCATGGTACATGGACCATCGTTCGGCACATGTATCCAGATGCTAAGATTCCTGTACTTCAATTGAGCATTGATTATACAAAGGGAGGTGATTTCCATTATGCATTGGCAGCCGAGATGCAATCACTCAGAAAGAAGGGGGTATTGATCATTGGCAGTGGCAATATGGTACACAATTTGAGAATGGTAGATTGGTCAAAACTGAATGAACCAGGATTTGGATATGAATGGGCACATGAGATGAATTTTAGATTTAAAGAATTGATATTGAACGGATTGCATGATGATTTGGTGCACTATGATCGCCTTGGAAAGGCTGCACTACTGGCCATTCCCACTCCCGAGCATTATTTGCCTTTAGTATATAGTTTGGGGGTTTCCCGTCCTGCCGACAATATTGAAATTTTCAATGATACAGCCTTGGGTGGGTCATTGACCATGACATCTGTGAAGTGGGGTTGATCAATGTAATTTTTGATCCAGCAATCTTTTGTATTTCACCCAGTTTTCCTGGTTTCCGCCGATGATCAATGGTTTAGGGTTCAGGACTGCTTTGATACCCCCCGCAATGGGTCCCGCGAACAGTCCTTCCATGAACAATACCAATCCCGCGAGTCCATCCCACCCTGAATTTCTTGCCATCAGCACCGTACCTGCTGCAACCGGAACCCCACCTACGATCAACGCTGAGAGTCCGGCTGATCTTTTCATCCTGATTTTATAGATTTCGTTGTATTTGATCATACCAGACTCCACTCCTTTTCTGGTCAAAACCAGTCCGGAGTCACTTGTTTTCAGCAAATATCCCTTTTGAAATTTTTGGTTGTTAGAGTTGAATACCCTGATAAATATCCCATGTTGGGCATTCAAATTTATAACCAAACAACAGCATATGAAAATGAGTATATATTTCATAATCTTTAATTTACTGCTCTTCTGAATTATTTCTAACTTACAATTTAATATCAATTGCTTTATGAAAAAAATGTACACATCTTTTATGAAAATTGCTGGATCACTTTTGTTGTTCTGTTTTTTAGCAGTGAATGCGCATGCGCAATCACATACAACCGAAGCAGCAGGTCCTTCACCCATTGGCAAATGGGATCTTACGGTTGACATGGGTGATAAAATTGCTCCTTCTTGGCTGGAGGTCAAACTCTCAGGAGTCAAAACCCTGGTTGGTTATTTTGTTGCTGAGGGCGGCAGTGCACGTCCGGTTGCCAAAATAAACTTCACAGACAGCAAAGTCAGTTTCACCATTCCTCCACAATGGGAGAGAAACGATAAGGACATGGTTTTCGAAGGAACATTGCAGAATGATCAACTCTCAGGAAAAATTTATGCAAGCAATGGCAAAACCTATACATTCAAAGGGGTCCGTGCTCCATCATTGAAAAGAGAGAAAGATCCTGTATGGGGAGCTCCGATTCAACTTTTCAATGGCAAAGACCTTAGTGGATGGCATACCCAAAAACCAGAAAACCAATGGATCGTTGAAAATGGTATCATGAAGAGTCCTCGTTCTGGCTCAAACATCATGACCGATCAAACATTTACTGACTTTAAATTGCACATCGAATTCCGTTATCCAAAGGGTAGCAACAGCGGTGTCTATTTGAGAGGCAGATACGAAGTACAGGTGGAGGACAGCTACGGCATGGAACCTTCATCAACCTTGTTCAGCGGTGTATATGGCTTCCTTACACCCAATCAAATGGCTGCCAATCCAGCAGGCGAATGGCAAATATTTGACATCACATTGGTTGGAAGAAAAGTTACGGTGGTAGCCAATGGCAAGACCGTTATTTGCGATCAAATCATCCCTGGTATTACAGGCGGTGCGCTTGACAGCAAAGAAGGTGAACCCGGACCCATCTTCCTCCAGGGAGATCATGGGCCCGTTGAATACCGCAACATCGTTATCACACCAGCAAAATAAATCATCATCCCGCAGTAAATCATGCGGGATGTTTCTTTATGAAAATCATTCCATCTTTCCTCATAGTATTGTTCGCATCGGTACAGCTGCATGCGCAACAGCCCAATATACTTGTCATCTTTTCCGACGACCATACCCAGCAAACCATCAGCGCTTATGGAAGCAAACTGATGCAAACCCCTAATATTGACCGCATCGCACGTGAGGGTGCAATATTCAGCAATGTGTTTGTCACCAATTCTATTTGTGCTCCCAGCAGGGCAGTATTGCTAACTGGGAAATACAGTCATGTAAATGGACTCAAAGACAATGGTCCCAACCGTTTTTTCAATCCTGATCAACAGCAGATTCAAAAAATACTGGCACAAAAAAATTATCAGACAGCTTGGATTGGTAAATGGCATTTGCAAACCCTTCCCAATGGATTTGATTATTGGAAAGTGTTGCCTGATCAGGGGAATTATTTTCAGCCTGATTTCATTGGTATGAACAAAGATACCATGCGATACAAGGGGTATGTAACTGATTTGATCAGTGATTTTTCGTTGGATTGGTTGAACAAAAGAGATCAACAAAAACCATTTTTTCTGGTCGTTGGTGAAAAAGCGACTCACCGCAATTGGATGCCCGATCCAAAAGACCTGGCAGAGTTTGAAAACCTTGAATTTCCTTTCCCAGATAATTTTTTTGATGCCTATGACAAACGCCAGGCAGCAGCCAACCAGGACATGACCATTTCCAAAACCATGTTGATGCATGATGATTTGAAAATAGGTGTTGATTACAACAAAAGAGGCATGTTTGGCAGAATGAGCGATGAGCAAAAAAAAGCATACAGGGACTATTACGAAAGAGCGCAACAGTCATATGAAAAAATCAAACATGACAGCATTGAAGTGGTGAAATGGAAATACCAGCGTTATTTACGTGATTATCTTGCTACTGCGAGATCAATGGATAGAAATATTGGGAGGATCCTTGATTACCTGGATTCAACCGGACTCTCTTCCAATACCATCGTCATCTATACATCTGATCAGGGATTTTACATGGGTGAACACGGATGGTTCGATAAACGATTCATGTATGAAGAGAGTCTGCGCACTCCTTTTGTAATGAAATATCCCGGGAAGATCCAGCCAGGAAGCAAAGTTGATCAAATGATTGTCAACATTGATTTTGCTCCGACCCTGATTGATTATGCTGGTGCGAAAGTGCCGCAAGACATGCAGGGAAAGAGTTTCAAAAATCTTGTCAGCAATCTCCAACCTGTGAAAGATTGGCGCAAGTCCATGTACTATCACTATTATGAATACCCCGAACCCCATCGGGTAGCTCCTCATATAGGCATCAGAACAGCACAGTATAAGCTGATCAGATTCTATGGACCAATTGAACGCTGGGAACTGTTTGACATCAAGTCAGATCCGACAGAGATGCACAATATCATTAAAACTGCATCCAAGGAACTCATTACGTCATTGAAGAGGCAGTTGTTGGATTTGGCAAAGGAGTATAAAGATGAAGAGGCAGTAGCGTTGCTGATGAAGTAGACAATGCTTATTTTACTTCTTCGAATTCTATATAATCATCCTGATTGGACATGGGTGATTGCTTGGGTGCTGGAGTTGGCTCCTGGTGTTTTTGATAAAACTGCTGTTGCTGTTCTCTGACCGCATCAAATTGTTTTTTCACCTGTCTGGTTGTTTTGGCAACGGGGATGACAAAATCAATTATGAATTTGAAAAGGAAATAAAACAAGAAGCCCAGCAGTAAGTACTTTAAGAACATGATGTAAAGGTAGTATTATTGATTATTTAAGGGCATCGCCAATCTTGTCTGTCATCTTGTTGACAAAATTTTTAACGGCTTGTTGTAGTTTCTCGCTTTCCATCACATGGGTAATGATTTCTGTCCAGAAGCTGCTGGCGCGTGTCCGTTTACCAAAAATTGAATTGAGTCCCATGCCCAGAAAATTCTCCCGCAAGTGCTGGAAGTTATGATCCATCTTGTTTTCTAGCATCAGTTGTTTGATCTTAAGGTCACTGATCCTTTTATTGAGCGCATGAATATTTTTGATTGGCTTTTTCATTGTGTCAGTATTCATCAGTTTCTTCTTCAAATCCATCATCATCGGTAGCAATGTGAATGAAAATCCTGATCAGTGGATTCAGGAACAAAACCCTTCTGAATATCACCGATACCATGATGATCAATAGAAATACACCGCCTCCGCAAAGAAATCCCAGGCTTGCGCTGCCCAACTGATCGGCCATGAACCATGAAAAAGCAATGACCAGAAACAATACAAAGAACAATACCATGAAACTGATCAGTGCAATGAGCAAAAGGGCACTCAATGTTTTCGCTGTGATTTTGATAGCACCCAATTTCAGCAATTCAATTCTGGTGTCGATATAATCGGCGACCAGTTTTTTGTTCTCTTTGTAGAAATCACCGTAGTTTTCTTGAGGGGCCATTTGAGTTTTGGGTTTTGAGTTGTCGGTTAACAGTCAATCGTTAACAGTTGACGGTTGACGGTTGTGAAATTAAATTTATAATATTATATGCGTCATGACAATTATCATGTTTGCCGTTTCATGCATTATTGGACCTTAAACAGCTGAATTCCAATAGTTAACTGTTAACCGCCAACTGCCAACAGTTAACCATTTTGCCATTTCCCCCAAAATACCTATCTTTACACCGGAAAGAAACAATTGAAGGGAACGGAGTCGTTCCCTTCTTTATTTCTCGGATATGGCCAATACAGATAAAACAGGACAAGTAACCGAACTGGTAGAATCAATATTAAGTATTGATAATCAATACTTTGTGGTGAAAGTTGTGATTCGTCCCATCAATCATATGAGCGTATTTGTTGATGGCGACGCAGGAATAACCATCGAGAAATGTGTCCAGGTCAACCGGGCACTTTACAAGAAAATCGTGGAGCAGGGCATCTGCAATGATGGCGAGTTTTCTTTGGAGGTTTCTTCTCCTGGTGTCGATGAACCTTTGTCCATGCCGCGACAGTATGTAAAAAACATTGGTCGTCATGTGGAGCTGGAAACCTTGGATGGCAGAAAATTAGAGGGGAAACTCCTGGCAGCGGATGAGACGTCCATTCAATTGGAAGAGGAAAAAGGCAAAGGCAAGAAAAAAGAAATCATTCAACATTTTTTGTTGATGAAAGATATCAAATCAACCATTGTAAAACTGATATTTAAATAACAGAACATTAAATTGTAGTATATGGCCAGTATTAATTTGATCGAATCGTTCCAGGATTTTAAAGATGCGGAAAACATCGATCGTCCCACGCTCATGAAAGTATTGGAGGATGTATTCAAGACATTGCTCCGCAAAAAATACGGATCAGATGAGAGCTTTGACGTCATTGTCAATACAGAGAAAGGTGACCTTGAAATCGTTCGCCACAGAATGATTGTGGAGGATGGTAAAATGGAAAATCCCCTGATGGAAATCGAGTACAAAGATGCTGTGAAGATTGAACCTGATTTCGAAGTAGGCGAAGAGTTGTACGAGGAAGTGGACATACAGGATTTTGGACGCCGTGCCATTCTTGCAGCAAAGCAAACCCTTGCGAGCAGAATCGGTGATCTGAAGAAAAATGCTTTGGTAAAAAAATATGGTGACCGTGTAGGTGATATCATCAGTGCGGAAGTATACCAGGTTTGGAAGAAAGAAGTATTGTTGATCGATGAAGACGGAAACGAACTCATCCTTCCAAAGTCAGAGCAAATCCCATCTGATTATTTCAAAAAAGGTGAGAGCATCCGTTCTGTGATTAAAAAAGTGGAGTTAAAGAACAATTCACCAGTTATCATTCTTTCAAGAACACATCCTTCATTCCTGGCCAAATTGCTGGAGATTGAAGTCCCTGAAATTTTTGATGGATTGATCGTCATCAAAAAAATCGTTCGCGAGCCAGGTGAGCGTGCGAAAGTTGCCGTAGAAAGCTATGACGATCGCATCGATCCGGTAGGAGCCTGCGTAGGTATGAAAGGAAGCCGCATCCACGGTATTGTACGTGAATTGAAAAACGAAAACATTGACGTGATCAATTTCACCAACAACATTCAATTGCTGATCCAACGTTCACTGACTCCATCCAAGATTACCCGCATGACCATCGACAACGAGGGTAAACGTGCAGAGGTGTTCGTATCACCCGATCAGGTTTCACTTGCCATTGGTAAGCGTGGTGTCAATATCAAACTTGCTGAGGAGTTGACCGGATTTGACATCGACGTTTACCGCGACAATGAAGGTGAAATGGCAGAATACGATATCGATTTGGATGAATTCAGCGATGAAATTGAAACATGGATCATCGAAGAATTGAAACGCATCGGATGTGATACCGCCAGAAGCGTATTGGATCTGACTGCTACTGAATTGGAGCGCAGAACTGATCTCGAAAAAGAGACCATTGATGAAGTACGTGAAATTTTGAGAGCAGAATTTGAAAAAGACTAAATATTGCATCAAGCATTGTTAGATAAAAAAGCTGAAGGAGGATAAATGTCAGAATCAAACACACCCAGGTTAATGGCCGCGGCCAAGGAATTCAACATCGGAAAAGACACGTTGGTTGATTTCCTGGTTGGAAAAGGATTTAGCAAGGACGATCTCAAGCCTACGTCAAAATTGACGGAGGACATGTACCGTTCCCTGCAACAGGAATTCTCTTCCGATAAGGCAGCGAAAGCCAAGAGCGATGCCATTGAAATTCCCAAAGGTGCTGCAGCAGAGGTTAAGAAGAAAAAAGACGAAGAGGAGATTGTTTTCAAAAAGGAAACAAAGAAAAAAGCTGAGGCGCCAAAACCTGCTGAGCCTGCTGTTGAAAAAGTAAAAATAGATGCTCCCGAATTGGATGGTCCGAAGATCCTAGATAAGATAGACTTGGAAGCATTGGATACCACTACGCGTCCCAAGAAATCTTCCAAGAAAAAAGAACCAGCGCCAGAGCCGGTAGAAGCACCTGCACCTCTTGCTGAGGAACTTCCAGTTGCAGAAGCAGCCAAGAAACCAGCAGAACCTGAAATCGAGCGTGTAAAGATCGAAGCTCCTGAATTAGAGGGTCCCAAGATCATTGGTAAAATTGAATTGGCTCCTGAATCAGATGAAAAGGGCCAGCACAGTGATGAGAAAAGAAAAAGAAAGAGAATACCGATCGAGAAGAAAGACATCGAACGTGCGAAACCTTCCATTCAAAAAGGAGGAGGTGGTGCTCCGCAGCGTTCAGGCGGACCGCGACAGGGTGGACCACGTGTGTTCAAGAAAACCGAAGTAAAAGAAATCGACGAAAAAGAAATTCAAAATAAAATCAAGGAAACACAAGCCAAGCTTTCCGGCGGCGGTGGTTCCAAAGCAAAGATCACCAAATCCAAACTTCGCAGACTCAAACGCGAAGAGATGGAAGCGGGTGCAGAAGGAGAGGGAGAAGACAACAAAATCCAGCTCACAGAATTCATCAGCGTGAGTGAATTGGCAAGTTTGTTGGATGTAAACTTTGCCGAGATCATCAGCAAGTGTATGAGTCTGGGTATCATGGTGTCCATCAACCAGCGATTGGATGCAGAGGTCATTGAGTTGGTTGCTGCAGAATTTGGTTATGAGGTGGAGTTCATCGACATGGAAAAGCAAATGGAGATGGAGGAAGAGGAAGAAGAGGATGCTGCAGAAGACCTTGCTCCACGTGCGCCGATTGTTACCATCATGGGACACGTAGACCATGGTAAAACATCATTGCTGGATTATATCCGCAATGCAAACGTTGTAGCAGGCGAGGCTGGTGGTATTACTCAGCACATCGGAGCATACCATGTTGATTTGCCTTCAGGAAAATCAATCACATTTCTGGATACACCCGGTCACGAAGCGTTCACCGCGATGCGTGCGCGCGGTGCAAAGGTCACTGACCTGGCAGTCATTGTTGTTGCTGCAGATGATGCCGTGATGCCACAAACCAAGGAAGCCATCAGTCACGCACAGGCAGCTGGTGTTCCGATGATATTTGCCATCAATAAAATTGACAAGGACGGTGCAAATCCACAAAAAATATATGAGCAACTTTCCCAAATGAATATTTTGGTGGAAGAATGGGGTGGAAAGTTTCAGAGCCAGGAAATCGCAGCCAAATCAGGATTGAACGTCGATAAGTTATTGGAAAAAATCTTGCTCGAAGCGGAAATCCTGAATCTGAAAGCAAATCCAGATAAAGAATCAACCGGTACTGTCATTGAAGCTACACTCGACAAGGGTAGAGGATATGTGGCAACCATTCTTGTGCAAAACGGAACATTGCATCAGGGTGATTTGGTTGTCAGCGGACAATATTATGGTAGGGTAAAGGCGATGATGAATGAAAGGAACAACCGTGTTGATGCCATTCCCCCATCCTCTCCGGTCTTGATTCTTGGATTGAATGGTGCTCCACAGGCAGGTGAGAAATTCAAAGTATATACAGACGAATCTGAGGCAAAAGAAATTGCCAACAGAAGAGCGCAAATCATGCGTGAGCAGGGTATCAGAACCAAGAAGCATATTACACTGGATGAGATTGGACGTAGATTGGCACTTGGAAACTTCAAGGAACTGAACATCATCATCAAAGGTGATGTGGACGGATCCGTAGAGGCATTGAGTGACTCATTGCAGAAACTGTCTACGCAGGAAGTTGCTATCAAAGTGGTACACAAAGCAGTCGGACAAATTACCGAAAGCGATGTATTGCTTGCAACAGCATCTGATGCCATCATTGTCGGCTTCAACGTACGTCCTTCACTTCAGGCAAATAAAATTGCAGAAAAAGAGGGTGTGCAAATCAAGTTGTATTCCATCATCTACAACGCTATCGAGGAAATCAAGAGTGCGATGGAAGGTCTTCTCGAACCCAAAGTGGAAGAAAAGATCGTTGCCAATGTGGAGATCAGAGAAGTGTACAAATTCGACAAAGCCACCGTTGCCGGTTGCTATGTGTTGGACGGAAAAATCAGCCGCAACAATAAAATTCGAATCATCCGGGATGGTATCGTTGAATATCCCAAGGGCGAGGGACAAAGTGCAGAATTGGGCAGCTTGAAGCGCTACAAGGATGATGCCAAGGATGTATCAGCTGGCATGGAGTGCGGATTGACAGTCAAAAATTACAATGACATCAGAGTGGGTGATGTGATCGAGGCATTTGAAGAAACCGAGGTGAAACGGACTTTATAATTAAGAAAAGTTTAGAAGTATTGATTTCGGTTTTCAATCGAATTCAATCAATTTTGAGAAGCAACACAGCGCATGAGAAAAATAATTGTTTTACTTTTTTTGTTTTTTGCAAGCACTACGCTGCATGCACAAACCGCAAAACTGTTGGCTGATAAAATTGTAGCCATTGTTGGAGACAAAATCGTTCTCAAAAGTGATCTGATCAATTATATAGATGACCTCAAACGACAGGGCAATGAAGTACCCCCCAATGCCGAGTGTGTTTTGCTTGAGAAAATGATGCAGGACAAAGCATTGATCCTGCAGGCAGAGAAAGATTCACTTCCTGTTTCTGAAGAAGACATCGAAGCTGAGCTCGATCAACGCGTGAGATACTTCATCATGCAGTACGGTGGTAAAGAAGCATTTGAGCAAATTGCAGGTAGAACCATCTACCAAGTCAAAGAAGATTTCAGAAAAAGCATCAAAGAAGGCCGTTTGGCAAAAGCGATGAGAGATAAAATCATCGAAAATGCCAAAATCACTCCCAATGAAGTGCGAGATTATTTTCAAAAAATTCCAAAAGACAGTCTCCCTTTTTATGAAACGGAACTGGTGATAGGACAAATAGTAGTCAATCCAAAAGCAGGAAGAGAGCTGGAAAAGTTTGCCCAAGATGAACTGTCCGATTACCGGAAGCAAATAGAAGCCGGACAAAAAACATTTGAAACCATGGCCCGCTTGTACACCGAAGATCCAGGCAGCAAGCAAAGCGGCGGCAGATATGAAATCAACAAAAACGAAAAAACATGGGACCCGGATTTCAAAAATGCAGCATTCAGGTTGAAGGAAGGACAGATCTCTCCCGTTATCAAATCCAAATTCGGTTATCATATCATTCAAATGATCAGCAGAAACGGTGATGATGCCGTGATCAGACATATTCTTCGTGTGCCTCAGATCTTGGATGAGGACATAGATGTTGCCAAGTCAAAACTCGATTCTGTGCGTTCAAAATTGATTGCCGGCACCCTTTCTTTTGGTGAGGCGGTCGATAAATTCAGCGACGACCAAAACAGCAAGTTCACTGCAGGGATTTTAACCGGACAAGGAGGGAACTATGTTACCATCGATGAGCTGGACAAGGATCTTGTGCCATCTCTGGATAAGTTGAAAGTGGGAGAATTTTCCCAACCAATGGTCTTCAAGACTGAACAGGAAAAAACGGCCGTACGGATCGTTTACCTTCAAAGCAAAACAGAACCACATCGCGAGAACCTCAGAGATGACTACGACAAAATCTCCCAGAGAGCCCTTTCTGAAAAGAGGGAAAAATTGGTGGAGAAGTGGTTTGCAGAGAAACTCCCTACTTTTTACGTCATGATTGACAGGGATTTTCAACAGTGTGCATCCATCCAAAAACAATTCCCCCAATTCGTCAGCAAGTAAGTCCCATTTTAATTTCGGGGTGTCTTTATTTAGGTGTAATTTTACCACCTTCACTATTATATGAGTGATCCCATCAAACACGAATGCGGACTCGCATACATTAGGCTCTTAAAGCCATTCTCCTATTACCAACAAAAAAAGGGTACGGCACTCTATGGTCTGAACAAACTCTATCTTTTGATGGAGAAACAGCACAACCGTGGACAAGACGGAGCCGGTATTGCATCTGTTAAACTCAATGCAGAACCGGGATATCCTTTCATGCACCGCCTGCGCAGTGTGGCCACACAAGCCATCGCAGATATATTTGCACAAGTAGGCAAAGAAATCAATGAGATGGAGCAGTCACAGCCAGAGATCAGAAAGCATCCTGGTTTGATGAAAGGACACCTGAATTTCATGGGCGAACTTCTTTTGGGACATCTCCGTTATGGTACCCAAGGTAAAAACAACGTTGAATTCTGCCACCCTTTTATCAAGCGCGACATCATTCCGACAAGAAATCTTGCATTGGCTGGAAATTTCAATCTTGTCAATACAGATGAATTGTTTGGGTTGGTCAATATCAACCCGGGTGATTTTCAAAAGCAAAGTGATTTGGCTGCCATGATGGAAGTCGTTCATCACTTCATTGTAAAAGAAGATGAATCCAATCCCGGAGCCTTGTCTATTGCGTCCGTTTTGAAAAAAGCATTCAAGCATTTTGATGGAGGCTATCATGTAAGTGGACTCCTTGGCAATGGAGATTCGTTTGTGATCAGAGATCCACATGGCATTCGTCCCTCTTACTATTATATCAGCAATGAAGTCATCGTTGCTGCATCAGAGCGTGCAGCCATCCGAACAACTTTTCATGTAGGAGAGAATGAGGTGAAAGAACTGATGCCCGGACAAGCACTGATTGTTTCAAGTGACGGCACCTATGCAGTTGAACAAATACTTGAGCCCAAAGAAAGAAGGGCTTGCAGTTTTGAAAGGATCTATTTTTCGAGAGGCAGTGATGAAAAAATTTACCGAGAAAGAATCGGACTCGGATACAGGCTGAGTGACAATGTACTAAAGGCAATCAACAATGATCTGAAGCATACTATTTTTTCATTTATACCCAATACCGCGGAAGTTGCTTTTTACGGACTCCTCAAGGGTATGGAGGATTTCCTGAATCAAATCAAGGTCCAGCGCATCATGGCCTGGGAGAAAGATTTTGATGAGGAGAAATTATCTGAGATGGTGAATAGGAAAATCCGTGTCGAAAAAATTACGACAAAGGATGTCAAAATGCGCACCTTCATTACTGAAGATGCAAGCAGATCTGAAATGGTGCAACACGTATACGATATCACTTATGGAACAGTGGAGAAGGGCGTGGATACCATCGTTGTGATTGATGATTCAATTGTAAGAGGAACCACTTTGAAAGAAAGCATTGTCCGAATGCTTTCAAGACTCGAGCCTAAAAAAATCATTGTTGTTTCTTCTGCTCCTCAAATACGATATCCGGACTGTTATGGCATCGACATGAGCAAGTTGGGTGATTTTATTGCATTCAAGGCAGCACTTGAACTTCTGAAGGATCATGGAAAATCGTCTTTGCTGGATCAGGTATACAATCAATGCAAAGAATTTCAACGCAACAACCAATTGCATACAGAAAATCTGGTGCGCCAGATCTATGCACCATTTACGCCTCAGGAAATTTCATCTAAAATTGCCCAGTTGATCACTCCTGCAGAAGTAAGCATGCAGGTGGAAGTCATTTACCAAACCATAGAAGACTTGCACGATGCTTGTCCAAATAACACCGGGGATTGGTATTTCACTGGGAACTATCCAACCCCCGGCGGCAACAGGGTAGTTAACAAAGCCTTCATCAATTTCATGGAAGGCCGTGATGTAAGAGGCTACTGATTTATTTCAATCCGTATTTGTACATGTATCTTTCGTAGAGCTGCTTGTGTTTGTCGTCCATGCTCACGATTCTTCCCTGAATCATGACAACAGCAATTTTACTGGTTCTGATATCCAGTATATCACCCTCACTGATCACAACATTTCCATCTTTTCCTTTTTCAATGGATCCAGTTTTTTCATCAATGCCCAGAATTTTCGCAGCATTCAATGTTATCGCACTCAATGCCTGTTCTTTGTTCAATCCATAGGCAGCAGCAGTTCCAGCATTGAAGGGGAGGTTTTTACCACGGTGCTGTCCATCGCCGTCATTGATCGCGAAGAGCACACCTGCCTTCTGAAGCAGTCCGGGCAATGCATAAGGAAGATCAACCCCATCATCTGCAAGTGTAGGAAGTGCATGCATTTGATCGAGGATGACTGGTATATTGTTTGACTTCAGCAGTTCTGCAACCTGAAAACTTTCACTGGCTCCAACCAGTACTACATCAAAATCAAATTCTTTTTTAAAGTCAATCGCTGCCAAAATTTCTCTGACCACATCACAATGAACATAGAGTTTTTGTTTTTTGTCAAACAACCCTTTGACCGCTTCAAACTTTAAATTTGTCTGATTGTGATTGCTTTGTGAAAGATATACTTTGGCTTCTCTGAAGAATGTTTTTATTTTTTCCAGTTCATCCAATCCTCTTTTCACCGGATCACCTGATGGTGCACTGATGCCCATGAAGGCAGCATATGGATTGGGTCTGTTGAACAGAGACGGCATGTTGATGTGCATGGCATTGTCTCTTGCATACGCAGCATCTTCCCAGTTCCAGGCATCCAATTGTACGACAGATGATGATCCGCTGATGACACCTCCCTGAGGGACGATGTTGGCAAGCACAATGCCGTTTGTTTTCAGTGTATTGATCACTTTTGAATCTGTATTGTATGCAACCAATGATTTGATATTGGGATTGTATTCACCAATTTCAACTGCATCCGCTGTTGCACGTACACTGTTTACTTCCACCAATCCAAGGTTGGCATTGGAAGGTATCAAACCAGGATATACATGTTTTCCTTTTGCATCTATAGTGACAGCATTTGATGAAGGCGTGATGCCGGAACCAATGTTTACAATTTTTCCTTCGTTGATTTCAACAGAAGTATTGTTTAAAACAGTTCCGTTTCCAACATGCACTGTTCCATTGGCAATGAAAATTGCTTTTTCTTGCTTCTTTGCGGGATACACATTTTCTTGTGCAAATCCTGCTGCAGCGGTTGCGAAAGCAATGAATATCAATATATACTTTTTCATATCTAGTATTTTATTCGGATTAGTCTTTTTCGATTGTTAACAATCCATGAGAGTGGTCGTGGTCTCCGCAGTTCAGCAAGGTGACATAACTGGGAGTGGCTGGAGCCATTGGATTGCCGGCTCTTTTTTCTCCCATCATTTTTTGGATCAGGCGGTTTCTTTCTGCAGTCAGTTCTTTTCTCAGTTGTGCATCTTTCTCTCTGTCGAAATAAACAATACCATCCACAATGGTCTTTTCCGATTTTGCATAAATGCTCAGCGGATGATCACTCCAAACCACAAGGTCAGCGTCTTTGCCGACTTTGATGCTTCCTACACGACTGTCGACATGCAGCATTTTTGCTGGATTCAAGGTGACCATTTTCAACGCATCTTCTTCAGACATGCCTCCGAATTTGATGCTCTTCGCTGCTTCCTGGTTCAGTCTGCGTGCCATCTCTGCATCATCTGAGTTGATGGCAACATTGAGTCCCACTTTGCTCATGATGGTAGCGTTGTAAGGGATGGCATCCACCACTTCCATTTTATAATTCCACCAGTCAGAGAAGGTTGAAGCAGCAGCTCCGTGCGCCTTCATCTTGTCAGCGACTTTGTATCCTTCCAATATATGTGTGAAGGTGTTGAACTTGAATCCAAGTGTTTCTCCCACTTTCATGGCAGCATTGATCTCGCTTTGTACATAGGAGTGGCAAGTAATGAATCTTTTGTTGTTGAGAATTTCAACCAATGCATCCAGTTCAAGGTCTCTTCTAACCACCAGGGTTGGATCTGCGCCCACCACCGGGGTTTTGGATTTGGGATTGGGCTTGGATCCAACGGATGCAGCCCACATGGCTTTCTGATAATCTTTTGCTCTTGTAAATGCATCGGTAAGCACCTGCTCCACACCCATACGGGTATCGGGGAATCTTGTATTGGCCATGGGGAAAGATGATCTCTTTACATTTTCACCCAGTGCAAACTTGATGAAAGGATCGGATCCTTCAAATTTCAATTTATCGTCGTTGGCACCCCAACGCAATTTGATCAATTGAGTTTGTCCACCAATTGTGTTGGCACTTCCATGGAGAATGTGAGAAGAGGTTACACCACCACTGAGTTGGCGGTAGATGTTGATATCATCCGGATTCAGGTTGTCTGCAATTCTCACCTCCGATGTTACGGATTGTCCACCTTCATTGATGGAAGCAGCAGCAATATGTGAGTGCTCATCAATGATGCCTGCTGTGATGTGTTTACCGGAAGCATCCACCACTTTTGCATTGGCATCCTGCAATCCTTTTCCAACTGCAGCAATTTTTCCGTCTTTGATCAATACATCTGCATTTTCCATTTTGCCCTCTGCTTCATTGGTCCAGACCGTTGCATTCTTGAATAAAATATTTTCCTGCTTCGGCGTTTGCGACCATCCATAAGGGGTGAATGGATAGGTGACAGCTCCCAATTTAGGACCAGCTTTCTTTTTTGCAGTATCGATCACAGCAGTTGTCAAATTATTCAACGTGGCAGTCCAGGTAAATTTATTTCCCTCCCCGTCTTCGCCATATCCGTTCCATGTATTGCCGTTGCTCATGCCGCTGAGTTTGATGGTATTGCTTGATTTTTTCTCAGCAGGAAAACTGATTTTCACCAACTTTCCGTCAAATGAAAATTTCGATGCAATCGTATCGTTGCTGATGACATTGGCAGCAGTAGAGGATTTCACTTGGAGCGCATAGTTCTTAGATCCTTTTTCTCCGTTCACAACCAATGCATACGATCCTGCAACATCCATCCATTTGTCAGTCTTGACTCCATATCTGTTGCCTTGAACCCAGTTTTCGATGATGCTGGATTTTTCACTGAATACATTACCGGTTGTAATGATAAAGTTGGCAAGCTTGCCTTGCTCAAGGCTTCCCACCACATCAGCCACGCCAATCATTTTGGCGGGTGCAGATGTCAGTGCTTCCAATGCTTTTGATTCACTCAGTCCATACTCAATGGCTTTTCTGAGATTGCCCATGAATGCATTGGGAGATCTCAAATCCGCCGTGGTCAAGCTGAATGCGATGCCTGCTTTTTCGAGAGAACCGGGATTGGTAGGAGCGAGTTCCCAATGTTTCATATCTGACAATGAAACAAATCTTGCATCATTGGGATCTTCAACGTCCATGGCCATGGGATAATTCACAGGTACAATCAAAGATGCACCGGTGGATGCAATCTCAGATACACGCTGGTATTCATTCCCATTGGTTTTGATGATGTATTGCACGCCAAATTCATCCCCGATTCTGTCTGCGCGCATAACATTCCATTTATCATTCGCCTCGAAAATTTGCGGAAGTGATTGAATGTTGTTCCATGCATTCAAGCTCAGGTTCACACCTTCCTTGGCAGCATTGTTCTTGTACCATTTTGCATCATAGTATGTTTGTCTCAACAATGAGATGCTTCCCATCATGGATGATGGATAAGACTGTTGAGAAGTTCCTTTGTTGAATGAGTAATGTGCAGAAGCTTTTTCTTTGATGATGGCGTGATTTTCTTTGATGCTTGCGAGTGAAACAAATGTTCCGGTTCCTCTGGCAATGCCATCGCGTTGATGGGTAAGCACTGCCCCAAACCCGGCTTCTCTCAATGATTTTGCTTTAGCATCATCTACCACAAACAGGGAACCGGCTTGGACGTCTGCCTTGATGGCCTGGTTCCATCCGAATGCACCTTTGGTATTGGAAGTCAGCTGGACATTCAGAAAAGAATTTCTTCCGCCAAAACCTTGGCCTTGTGGAGTAGCTACCCCATAGTCTGCATAGAGATCAATGAAAGAGGGATAAATGAATTTTCCACTGCAATCAATTACAATTGCATCAGATGGAATCGCAACATTCGTTCCAACTGCTACAATTTTATCCTGACGAATCAATAGGGTTGCATTGTTCAACACATGTTGTGCATCTTGCACAATTGTTGCGTTTTTAAATGCAAACATTGTTTCTCTTTGGTCTGCAACCCCGTTCACCGGGAAGCTGGGTTGGGCAAAGAGAGAAATACTGAAGCATCCCAGGAGGATGGCCATGCATAATTTTCTCATAGCGGTTTAATTTCGATTTTTGAAGTTGGACAAGATAATGAAAAAAGCGATGCTTATGCACCAAAATATTGGATGCCAAATTCATCAATGGTCTTTCTGTATGCGTCAAAATTGAGTGCCGGAACTTTGTATTGAGAATCAATGCATTGCTGGATGGCATTGCTCAAATCGAGGTTTTGTTGAGCCTGAACGGTGAACCAACCCAATTTACTTAATCGTTTTCCCAAATACTCCTGTTCTGTTTGACCGGGTGTAGGAATCATGACCGCTTTTTTTCTCAACTTGATCAGATCCATCACAGAGGAATATCCTGTTCTGCACACTACAACGCCCGATTTTTCAATCATCTCTGTCAATTCAATGGATGGAAGATGATGGATGAATTGGATATTGTTTGCATCGGGCAGCGTGGTATGATCAGCAGGTAGACCGCGGACACATATAAATCTCTTTTGCATTGTACTGACTTGTTCAATCAACTTCTTTTCCAGGATGCTTCTTTGCGGCTCTGGTCCGGATAACAGCAGTAACACAATATCCTCTTCAGGAAGATGCTTTCCAGTCATTCTTGAAAGGGGACCAATATATTGTATGTTTCGCGGAACGCTCTTCGGATGCGAAAGGATGCCTGAAATATTTTCGTTGTCTGCTGTATCAGGCACCCAACAGGCATTGAAGCGTTCTATGAAATGAATAGAAATCATTCCCAACAATTTATCAGCAAAGCTTCCCAGTCCACTGATGGGTCCCACCTGATGAGTGATGAAGATGGTTTTAGCATGCTGGTGAAACAATCCATATCTGTTGTCGCTTACAATGATATCCCATGCATGTGATTTCATTTTTTTTCTGAGCCAGCGGTGTTCACGGATGATGGAGACCAATATTTTGGGGACCTGCATCAGTATGGATGGGATGAAGAATATTCCTTTTTTGGGATAGCTGATATTGTACCCCCGGAGCGGCATCATTTCAAGGTCAGGGAATTCCTGTTTCAGCAAGTGGCCTGTTTTGCCTTCACCCGCAAGTGTGATCTTCCAACCTTTGGAGCGCATATAGTGGATGATCGGAACACACCTGGTGGCATGTCCGAGTCCCCAGTCTAAAGGAATTATTAAAACTTTCAGGTCTCTGTCCATTGATCGGAGAAAGGAGTATTTTTATCGAGATGAAATTACAGCGGATTAGAACAATAATGGGTGTTTTATTGTTTTTTACTATGTTGTTGGCTTCTTTTTCCTGTAATATCACAAGAAAAAGCAGCTGCAATTGTCCAAGTAAAAAAGGTTTAATACTTTAGATCTATGCAAGCCTTGAGAAGAGATTTATTGTTGATGCGAAAAGAGATCAATCCCGATCCCAAGATGATCGAGCGGGAAGTTACGTCATTGGATCAGCTGTTGAAATCTGCAGAATCCTCCAATCAATTTTTTGTTTGTTTTGAGTTGCTTGATTTGAACAAGTTCAAAATTTTTCGAGATCAATTATCCATTGCAAAGGCGATGAAACCAAAGGGGCTGAAACCTTTTCAGTTTTTGGTGAACAGAAATTGATTGAATCCATTGAATAAAAAAAGGGGATGTATGTTTACATCCCCTTTTTCATTTATTTTTCGAATGGACTCATCTTGGTCGCGGAAACCTGTTCCTGGTATCCCTTCCAGATGCCCTCCTTAAAGGCATTTACTCTTTTGACTGCATCCTCAATCAGTCTTGCAGCATTTTCAACCAGCTGCTTTTCCTGTGCACCTGGTGCAATGGGTTTTGAAGCGATTGACATACTTGCTTGTTGATAGGTATTCATGACAGTTATGGTAGGCACTTGTCCGTATCCCTGTTTGGTTTGAGGTTTTCCAGTGATGGATTCACGAAGCTTTTTCACTTCATCCTGAATTTTCTTGGTTGATTTTTTCAGCGAATCCACTTCTTTCCCTGTCATATCCTTTATATAGGTCTCCACTTTTTTACTTGCATTGTCTGCCTCTGTTAGAAGATCCATTGCTTCCACCAGTTTATCTCCACTCTTTTTCAAATCAGCTCTCAAAGAAGCCTGCGCCTCTTTGATCATATTCTTATTGCCCAGGCGGGGATCATCCAACAGTGTAACGTAAGTTGAATCGCTGTTCTTTTGGTAAGTCAAAACAACCTTGTAGGTTCCAGGCAATGCCTGTTGACCTGCAGGTTCGTCGGCACCTGCTCCACCACCACCTCTTCTGCCTCTGCCGCCTCCGCCAGGAGTTCTGAAACCTTTTTCTTCCATTCCCCAATACTTTCTGTTGAATCCTGAATCTGCAGCCCATTTCAGATTGCGAACGATTTCATTTTTGGCGTTGTAAATTTTCACCATCACCGAATCTTTTTTCTTTGTTGAATCGTTGATCGGTTTGATGTAATAAGAAATTGCAGCTCCGGATGGTCTGTTGGGTGCATCCCAAATTCCCCAAGTGCTCCACTCATATCCGGGAGCATTTTTGAAGGATGCCTGAATGGTGTTTCCATTGGGGAAACTTCCGAATGGTTTGTTCCAATCGCCTTTTGCAGATGCCAATTTGCGCAGTGGACGAATATCATCCAACACCCAAAGTGCTCTGCCGAATGTTGCGATGACCAGATCAGCTTCACGTTCCTGGATGGTCAGGTCGTAGGTAGAAACACTTGGATAACCATTCTTCCATTGCTGAAAACTTGCTCCGTTGTCCAGACTCACCCACAATCCTTGTTCTGTTCCGGCAAAAATCAAGTTGGGTTCAGTTGGATCTTGCAATACACAGAGTGCATATCCAATGGCTTTTTTCTCATCCAACAAACGTGTCCATGTTTTACCGTAGTCGTTTGTTCTGAAAATATATGGTTTGAAATCACCTCTTCTGTAATCGTTGGCAACAACAAAAGCTTCACTTGCATTGTAACGTGATGCCTGGATTTGTGGAATCCATGCTCCAACGGGCAGGCCGGGAATTTTACCTCTGAAGTTGGTCCAGGTTTTACCTCCATCTCTTGTAAGTTGTACGTTGCCGTCATCTGTTCCTACCCAAACAACATTGTTGTCTTTTGCAGATGGTGCAATGGTAAGAATGGTGCAATAATTTTCTGCACCGGTGATGTCAATAGAAATGCCTCCGTTGTTGGTTTGATCAATTTTAGCGCTGTCATTGGTGGTAAGATCTGGAGAGATGGTCTCCCAAGACGCACCCTTGTTGGTTGATTTATGTAAAAACTGACTGCCGTAGTAGATCGTTGCGTTGTTGGTTGGATCTTGTGCCATTGCAGCATTCCAGTTGAAGCGCAGCATGGTTTTTTGATCAATTTGAGGTGGCTTCATGTACCAGCTTTCACCGGTCTTGATGTTGTATTTGCCTACAGAACCGCCTTGGCTCATAGCATAAATCCAAGATGCATCATCGGGATCCGCCATGGCGTCGAAACCATCTCCGCCCCAAATATTTTCCCAATAATAATTTTTAATGCCACCGCTCATCCATGTATATGCAGGGCCATGCCATGTGCCGTTGTCTTGCATGCCGCCCATCACATGGTAAGGAGTTTCGTTGTCAACGTTGATATGATAAAATTGTCCCACGGGCAACTTCTCATCAAATATCCATGTCTTTCCTTTGTCGCGCGTGATACCGATTCCTCCATCGTTTCCATCGATGATGAAATTTGGATTGTTCGGATGAATCCAAAATGCATGGTGATCGGGATGGATGCCGTTGTATGGAATTACTACTTCAAAATTCTTTCCTGCGTCTTCACTTTTTGAAATCATCTGATAGATCAGCCAAAGTCTGTTTTCGTTTTGGGGATCGCAAGCGATCTCCTGAAAATAAAACGGACGTGTAGAAACAAATTCAGGATTGCTGTTCATCAATGTCCAGCTCAATCCGCCATCATCCGATTTATACAAACCATTTTTGGTTGCTTCCACCAATGCGTACACACGATTGGGATTGCTTCTTGAAATAGCCAATCCGATTCTGCCGAGATTTCCTTCCGGCAAACCCTCTTTGGCGCCGAGTTTCTTCCAGCTCTTTCCTCCATCAAATGTCATGTACAATCCGCTGCCTGGTCCTCCGCTGCTCAAACTCCAGGGTGTTCTGCGGTGCTGCCACATCGCAACAAACAATTTGTTGGGATTGGATGGATCCATGATCATGTCTGCCACTCCTGATGTATCATTCGTGAACAGAATTTTATTCCAGGTATCGCCGCCATCAGTTGTTTTGAAAACACCTCTCTCTGGATGTTCTGCATATGGATTACCGATGGCACCTGCGTATACGGTATTTGGATTGGTTGGATCGATGATGATGCGATGGATGTTTCTCGTTTTTTCTAATCCCACACGCTTCCAGCTTTTTCCACCATCGATGGTTTTGTACATGCCTTCGCCCAAACTCACAGAGTTTCTTGGATTTCCTTCGCCTGTTCCCACCCATACTGTGGAGGGATTCGATTGTTGGATGGCAATGGAACCGATGTTCAAGATGGGTTGTTCTTCAAAAACAGCCTCCCAGCTCGCACCTGCATTGTTGGTTTTCCATACTCCACCGGATGCTGCACCGATCCAAATATGGTTGGGATCGGCAACTACCGCATCGATGGTTGTGATGCGTCCGCTCATTCCAGCGGGACCAATATTCCTGGGTTTCCAGTTTTTGAACTCGTCCAGATTGAATTTCTGGGCAAAAACACCCATCGAAATAAGTGATAATACCAGGACAAAAGAGAACTTTTTCAGCACTGACATGTTTAAAAATTTTCCGGAAATTATGGATTAATACCCTCCAAGGAAAATTTCTTTTATGGGCGGCATTGATCCTGATTTGCCAGTTTATTTAAAAGGAAAATTTGGCTCAAATCCGGAACTTTCCTAATTTAGTGTTTAAACATCAATTATTGAAATCATGAAAAAATCAATTCTCGGTCTCGTTGCGCTGGTGTCATGCATGGCAGCAGGTGCACAAACAACATGGAATGTTGACAAAGTTCACTCCAATGTAAAATTCGCTGTATCACACATGGTGGTATCAGAAGTGGAAGGCAGTTTCAAAATGTTTGATGGCAACCTGGTTGCATCAAAGGCAGACCTTTCCGATGCAAAAGTTAGTTTTTCTGTGGATGTTGCTTCAGTCAATACCGACAACGACCGCAGAGACGGGCATTTGAAGAGCGATGATTTCTTCAATGCAGAGAAGTTTCCTAAAATGTCATTTGTGAGCAAGTCAATGAAGCCATTGGGAAACAATAAATACAAATTATCTGGTGATCTTACCATCCGCGATGTTACCAAGACAGTTGAATTTGATGTAACCTACGGTGGTCAAATCAATACTGGTCGTGGTATCAAGGCTGGTTTCAAGGCAAAAGCTACCATCGATCGTTTGCAGTTCGGATTGAAATATGCTCCAGCTTTGGAAGCAGGTGGATTGGCAGTAGGAAAGGATGTAGATATTACTGTTTTGGTTGAAATGGATCAAGCAAAATAAATTCGGTTAACAGTTAACGGTTAACAGTTAACCGTTAACTGTTTTATTCTCCCTTCTTTTCGAACCCCAAACTCACCCCATTGATGCAATACCTCAAACCTGTTGGAGGTGGACCATCATTGAATACGTGTCCCAAGTGAGCCTTGCATCTTCCACACTGTACTTCTGTTCTTCTCATGCCCAGTGTGTTATCAGCTGTATAAATAATGCTCTTCTTTGAAACTGGCTCAAAAAAACTCGGCCAACCACAGCCGCTGTCAAATTTGGTATTGCTCTTGAAAAGGGTGTATCCGCATGCTACACAGTAATAGGTGCCTACTTCCGTTGAAGTTTCAAAATGGCTTGTCCAGGGACGCTCAGTTCCTTTCTGTCTTGCAATATAGAATTGTTCGGGCGACAATAACTTTTTCCATTCTTCCTCGCTGATTTCCACTTTGTCGCTGCTTGTTCTTGAGAAGACAGGATTGTTTTTTTTCTCTTCCATATGATTGGTTTTTGAAGGCTTTTGTTGTGCCGTGCAACTGCATATCATCAGCAGTCCGGCAATTGCAAATGTCATGTATTTCATCTCCAAAATTTATGCGTAAAACTAACTATATTTACCCTCCTTTTTCAGGGAGCTTATCAACTAATAAACCCAAAACTGACTGAAATGTTCAATTTGATTTTATTCGGTCCCCCCGGCAGCGGCAAAGGGACACAATCAGAGAAATTGATCTCAACATATGGACTCAAACATTTGTCAACCGGTGATTTGTTGCGATCGGAAATTGCCTCAAAGACAGAATTGGGATTAAAGGCCAAATCATTCATGGACGCCGGACAATTGGTGCCCGATGCGGTGGTGATTGGTATGGTCGATGCTGCCATCAGTGCCAACAAGGGTGTGAATGGATTTTTATTTGACGGTTTTCCCAGAACAAAAGCACAGGCAGAAGCATTGGATGCATTGATGCAATCACATGCAACTGAAATACATGTTGTATTGGCATTGGATGTACCGGAGGATGAGCTTATTCAGCGCATGATTGGCAGAGCAAAAACCTCAGGCCGATCAGATGATGCGGATCCTGAGGTTCAGAAAAAGAGAATTGCAGTATATCGGAATGAAACACTTGCCGTAGCTGATCACTACAAGATGTTCAATAAGGTGGTTCACCTCAATGGACTCGGAACGATCGATGAAATATTTTCATCCCTGTGCAAGGAGATCGATGCCAGAAAGTAGCATTACAGGTTGTCAAATTCATAGATCGGATCGATGTGGGTCCCAGCCTCCATCTCAAAAATTGGCTTGATCAGTCCATCTTCCAGTCCATACACCCACCCATGCAGGTGAGGAGCATTGTGTTCCTTCCATGCTTTCTGGATGATGGATGTTTTGGCAAGATTCATTACCTGTTCTTGTACGTTCAACTCGATCAATCTGTTTACCCGCTCACCTTCCGTAGGAAGGAAATTGATTTCATCGAAATGAATGCGGTACACATCCTTGATATTGCGCAACCATTTGTTGATGATGCCAAGTGACTGATGTGTCATGGCTGCTTTCACACCCCCGCAGTTGTAGTGTCCACATACAATGACGTGCTTCACTTTTAAAACTTCTACAGCGTATTGTAATACTGACAGCATGTTAAAATCCGTATGCACCACCATGTTGGCAATATTTCTGTGGATGAATATTTCTCCAGGCACGGTTCCTGTGATAGAGTCTGGGGGTACCCTGCTGTCGCTGCAGCCAATCCAAAGGTATTCAGGCGTTTGGGTATTTTTCAATCTGGTAAAGAATTCAGGGTCTTTCTCAATCGATTGGGTCGCCCACTGCCTATTGTTCTCCAGTAATTTTTCGTATGATTTCATATGAATAATTTTTGTGTTGATTAATCTTTTTCAGAATGCACATGTTGTGCATCTTTCATGTTGTAGGATGATTTAAAGTTTACAAGTTTTACATCTATGTTTCTTTCCTTGGCTCCGAACTGCAGAAAATCTCTGAACAGTTCTAGTACATCAAAATCAACATACACTGTATTGCCTGCGTCGATCACCACTTTGCTGTTGTTGGGTAAATCATTCAGTGTTTGCTTAATGGCAGCCTTGTTGAGGAAAGATACTTCCTGTGCCAGATCTATATGAATCGTTCCTCCCTCTTTGTGTTGCTCTTTCCTAAAGTTGTATGCAAGTTTCATATTCCCTTTCAAGATATAGAAAATACTTACGATCAAACCAACTCCAACACCTTTCAGCAAATCTGTAAATACAACTGCAATGACGGTGATAATAAATGGTATGAACTGTTGTAATCCTGAGCTCCATATGTGTTTGAAAACCTTTGGACTGGCCAATTTCAAGCCAATCATGATGAGGATGGCTGCAAGACTAGCCATGGGGATTTTGTTCAGAATTCCGGGTATCAACACAACAGCAATCAGCAGGAATCCACCATGGTAGATGGCTGCCATTTTTGTTTTTGCACCTGCATTGATATTGGCAGTTGTCCGTACAATTACTGAGGTCATGGGAAGTCCGCCAATGAGTCCGGATAACATATTCCCAATTCCCTGCGCCCTCAATTCTGCATTGGCACTGGAATATCTTTTCATCGGATCCATTTTATCTCCCGCTTCCAAACAGAGCAGTGTTTCGATGCTTGCAACAATTGCAATGGTTACGCCTACGATCCATACCTGTGGATTGGCAAATGCCGAGAAATCAGGTGTTTGAAATTGTCCGATGAAAGATGCAAACGAATCTGCTGTTGGAAGCACAACCAGGTGTTCATTGGCAATTTCCCATGCAGGCATGAATGCCTTGTATGCCTCGTTCAACAGAATGCCTGCTACGACCGCGACCAATGCACCTGGAATGGCTTTTATTTTTTTGAGTGCCGGGACCTTATTGAAAGCAACAATGATGGCAATGGATACGATGGTGACGATGATGGCGCCGGTATGTGCAAAATTGAATGAGTGCAGAATTTCTCCAAAGAAACCCTGGTCTTCTTTCAGCAACTGGTATGAATAAAAATCACCCTCGTGTTCAAGGTCGTATCCAATGGCATGCGGTAGTTCTTTTTTGATGATGATGATACCAATTGCAACCAGCATTCCTTCGATCACACTGGTTGGGAAATAGCTGGAAATTCCACCAGCCTTTGCCAATCCAAGTGTCAACTGAATGAGTCCAGCGATCATCACCGCAAGCAAAAACGACTCATATCCCAAATCAGTTATGGCCACAAGCACAATGGCAATCAATCCAGCTGCTGGGCCGGTTACGCTGACATTGGATTTGCTCAATACACCCACTACAATACCGCCAATGATTCCCGTGATGATGCCTGCAAAAGGAGGGGCGCCGCTTGCGACTGCTATGCCGAGGCACAATGGCAGTGCTACCAAAAAAACGACCATTCCTGCGAGCAGGTCAGCACTTGTGCTATTTTTGTTACTCAATGTTTTCATTTATTGTATGATAGTGATTGGAATCAATGGAGATCCATTGGATGAAAAATCTAACTGTATTTGTTGGTATAACTGTTGATCAAATCAATATTTCAAGCGGTGGCCTTGTGGGAGTATCGTCTGCCAGCCGGGAGGCATAAATTTTTTCCAAGGGTTTGGATGCTAAACGGGAAGTAGTGAACAATGCGATGCTGGCAAAATGTTTCCCGCATTCGTATTCGCCGGTTTTATAATCTTCATTGACATCCGAAGTTTTACCATCTGTGTCAATGGAATGGCAGATCTCTTCAATCAGTTGGTTGCCGTATAGTATTTTGCCCAGCTCCTTGATTGGGATCAGCTGTATGCAGAAGACTGCCAAAAAAATATATGCCAGTATGCTTTTTTTCACCGGGTGCTAAAATAAAGCATCAAGGCATAAAACCAACTGAATATTGGCAGGAAATTTCAAAGATTAACTTTCATTAAATATTCAATCCACCGCAGGCACTGAGCACCTGTCCGGTAATATAACTGCTCATGTCAGAAGCAAGGAAAAGAGTGGTGTTCCCAATTTCTTCCGCTGATCCAAATCTCCCCAAAGGAATTTTTGATAAAAAGGATTGTGCCGCCTCGCCTTCCTTTAGGTAGTGGGTCATATCGGTTTCAATGAAGCCGGGAGCGATGGCATTTACACGAACATTTCTGCTTCCCAATTCCTGGGCAATGGATTTGGTGAAGCCAATGATTCCTGCCTTGCTGGCGGCATAGCTTGATTGTCCAGCGTTTCCACGAATACCGATGATGGAGCTCATGTTGATGATGGATCCTTTTTTTGCTTTCATCATGGGACGAATAACCTGTTTCGTCATGTTGAAAACACTCTTGAGATTGATTTCCATCACCTCGTCCCATTGCTCAGGGGTCATGCGCAAGAGCAAATTATCCTTAGAGATCCCTGCATTGTTTACACAGACATCTACCGTTCCAAATTCTTTGACAACATCATTTACAAAAGCTTCTGACTCACTGAAAATTCCTGCATTGCTTCTCCATGCTTTTGCTTTCACGCCCATCCCTTCCAGTTTTGCGATCAGCGCATTTGCTTTTTCAGCACTGCTCTCACTGACATAGGTAAAGGCAATATGTGCACCGTGTTCAGCCAATTTAATGGCAATGGCTTCTCCAATTCCGCGTGCAGCACCTGTGACAATGGCAATTTTATTTTCGAGGAGTTTCATGTAAGTTTTAAGTTATATGTTGTAAGTTATAAGTTTATTTTACATTACAAAGTTAACTATTATCGTCACTTAATGAATCTCCAAAAACCAACAACTTATAACTTACAACTTACAACAATGCAAACACCTCGTCAATGATCACTCTGTCATTGCTCAACCTGGGCACTTTGTGTTGTCCGCCTAATTTATTTTTTTGTTTCAGCCATTTGTTGAAATGTCCCTGTGGCAGTACATTGATCATGGGGGATCTGAGTGCAATGTCTTTGTGTCTTTTGGCTTCATAGTCGCTGTTGAGTTTTTTCAATTCCTCATCCAGGGTCCGTGCAAACAATTGTATGTCTGAAGGTTCTTTTTCAAATTCAATCAACCATTGGTGTGCTCCATTTCCTTCATCACTGAAATAAACCGGACCAGCAGTATAATCATTGATGACGGCATTGGTGAGTCTGCAGGTTTCAGAAATGGCACGTTCTGCATTGTCAATGATCAACTCTTCGCCAAATGCATTGATAAATAATTTCAATCTGCCGCTTACAATGATTCTGTAAGGTTTGATACTGGTAAATTGTATGGTATCTCCAATCAAGTAACGCCAGAGTCCGCCGTTGGTGCTGATCACAGGGGCATAATGCTGTCCAATTTCAACATCTTTGAGTCCAATGGTTCTGGGCTCCTCTTTTCCGTATTCTTCTATGGGCATGAATTCATAAAAAATACCATGATCCAGGAAAAGCAGCATTCCTTCACTGCCGGGCATGTCTTGGGCTGCAAAAAATCCTTCGCTGGCATTGTACATTTCTAAATAATGAATGTCAGCTCCAATCATTTTTTTGAATTGCTCTTTGTAGGGATGAAAGGAAACACCTCCGTGCATGTACAATTCAAGGGAAGGCCAGAGTTCTTTGATGCATGATTTACCGGTTAACTCCAACAATCTTTGAAACAAGACCAAGGTCCAGGTGGGAACGCCAGAGATCGATGTAACATTTTCATGCATGGTTGATTGTGCAAGCATTTCAATCTTGTTCTCCCATTCATCCAACAATGCGATCTTCAGATCAGGTGTTCTGATCCAATTGCCCCAGAATGGGGTGTTTTGCATGAGCACCGCACTGAGATCGCCAAAGTGTGCTTCCTCGTGCAGACTGTTGATATTGTGACTCCCACCAATGACCAATCCTTTTCCTGTCAGCAAATCTGAATGGGGATGATGGATATAGTAGAGTGATAAGATGTCTTTTGCTGCTTTGTAATGCCCATCCACCAGACTTTCTCTGCTGACTGGAATGAATTTGCTTTTGTCTGAAGTAGTGCCACTGCTTTTTGCAAACCAGTTGATGGGGGTATTCCACAGTACATGCTCTTCGCCAGCCATGATTCTTTCTACGTATGGCTTCAAATCGCTGTACTCATGAATGGGAATCGCCTGTTTGAAATTTTTTGTGCTGAAGAGTTTTGAAAATTCATACTTTCTTCCAAATTCGGTGTATTGTCCGGCTGTTACCAGATCCTGCAGCACTTCTCTCTGTGCAGAGATGGGGTGATCGATCCAGGCTTCGATTCTCCAGGATCGCAATCTTGCCAGCGTGGAAATGGCAGGACTTAGCAGTTTCATGGTGATGATGGTTTATTGACTATTTGAAGTAACATCCTGTTTCGCTTCTTCGTGCAAATAGTCCTTTCGCTTCAATTCAAAATTTCTTCCAAGATAAAGTCTTCTTACCTGCTCGTCTGCAGCCAATTGTTCTGCAGTGCCATGTTTGAAAATCTTTCCTTCTATCAGCAGATAAGCCCGATCGCAAATTGACAGGGTTTCATTTACATTGTGATCTGTGATCAGGATGCCGATGTTTTTGAATTTAAGTCTGGCTACAACGGTTTGTATATCTTCCACTGCAATGGGGTCGACACCTGCAAATGGTTCATCCAACAAAATAAATTTGGGATCAACTGCCAAGGCTCTTGCAATCTCAGTTCTTCTTCTTTCCCCGCCGCTCAATGAATCGCCGTTGTTTTTTCTTACATGCGACAACCTGAATTCTGCAATCAACGATTCCAGCTTTTCCTTTTGCGCTTGTTTGCTGAGTGTGGTCATTTCCAATACTGCAGCAATATTGTCTTCAACAGAAAGTTTTCTGAATACAGAAGCTTCTTGAGGAAGGTAACCGATTCCCATCTGCGCGCGTTTATACATGGGCAGTTTGGTGATGTTGATGTCGTTCAAAAAAACATTTCCTTCATCCGGCTTAATCAGTCCCACGACCATATAAAATGAAGTGGTTTTACCCGCTCCATTTGGACCGAGGAGTCCAACGATTTCACCCTGTTTTACTTCAACCGAAACCTGGTTCACAACCGTTCTATTGCGGTATCTCTTGACTAGTTGTTGCGTGGTGATAGTGAGGCTCATGGTACACAAATGTATCAAATTTAAACAGCATATTATCCGTACTTTTGCAATCGCACAAAACACCCAAGGGCATGAAAGTTATCGACCATATCAAACAGGCAAAAGATACCCTGGTTTCCTTTGAAGTACTTCCTCCTTTGAAAGGCAAGAACATTGCTTCATTGTATCAGCACCTGGATCCTTTGATGGAATTCAAGCCCTCTTTTATCAATGTTACCTATCACCGCAGCGAACATATTTTTAAAAAGAAGCATGATGGCACTTTTGAGAAAGTGGAAGTAAGAAAGCGTCCGGGTACGGTGGGCATTTGCGCGGCCATCATGAACCACTACCAAATTGATGCAGTGCCTCACTTGATTTGCGGTGGATTTACCAAACGCGAAACAGAAGATGCACTGATTGATCTCAACTTTTTAGGAATCGACAATGTTCTGGTGTTAAGGGGAGATGCAACCAAGAACGAAGCAAGTTTCGAACCTGAGCCGAATGGAAACAAATATGCCATCGATCTCTTGCAGCAGGTGGATCGTCTCAACAACGGTATTTATCTGGAAGAAGATATCCGGGAAGGATTCCGAACGAATTTTTGCATGGGTGTTGCAGGATATCCTGAAAAACATTTTGAAGCACCCAACATGGATACAGATATGCGTTACCTGAAATCAAAGGTAGACGCGGGTGCAGAGTACATCGTGACACAAATGTTTTTTGACAATGCCAAGTATTTTGAATTTGTTGATAAGTGCAGGGCGAATGATATTCATGTTCCGATCATACCCGGACTCAAACCGCTCACCAGCAAGAAGCAACTGACTGTGATACCCCGCATCTTTCATGTTGATCTTCCGACAGACTTGATCAATGATATGCAGAAATCAAAAACAGATGCAGAGAGTGAGCAGGTGGGCATGAATTGGCTGGTCCATCAATCAAAAGAACTCAAAAAAGCCGGCGTACCTGTGCTGCATTATTATACATTGGGAAAGCCCATGCTCATCCGCGATGCAGTTGCACAGGTTTTTTAATTATTGCTGTTGTGATTTTTTCTTCGCTTCCATGAACTCATCCATCTGCAGGTAGTTCAGCTTTTTTGCGATGATGTTTTTATTGTTGTCCAATAAATAGGCCATGGGTGTCTGATATACATCATAGAGCTGACGGAAGCCAGGTTTACCTGCTTTGTAAATTTTATCCTTCATATCATCTGTTTGATAGATATGCGACCAGCCAACAAGCTTGTTGTCTTTGATGAACTTCAGCCAATTCTGTTTTCCTCCATCCACCATCACACCAATCAACTTCACACCATTTTTTCTCCATTTTGCTTGGAAGATGGAATCCATTTTCGGTACTTCCTCCTTGCAGTGGCCGCAGGTGGGGTCCCAAAAGCAGATCACAGTAAAGGGTGCCTGAACAGCACTCAACAAGAAGGGCCTACCAAGTGTGTCAATCATTTGCAGCTCCGGTGCTTTGAGTCCAATGCGGTTGGACATCATGGAGTATCCGCGGTCGTATACAAATTTTTTATACTGTTCATTCATCCAACCATCTGCCTGTCCGGTTAGAAAATATTTTTCAAACAAGTGCACAAACACTGCGTCTTGTCCCATGTACTTCGGATTCACATATTTATCTGTCAAACTCGAAAGCATGAATTTGAACATTTCTTCATTGGGTTTTGCAGCCTGCAGCATTTTGTCTGCATATACAATCAAGGAATCCGGAACCTGCGGCAATACCTGATCATAGTACCTGTCAAACTTTCCTTGTAAAACGGGCGTGCGGATCAATCGCTCATCTGTAAAACTGATGCCATCCCAAAAATGATCCTTGTAATAATTGTATGCATAGACGCTGTCGTATTTTCCTTTCGGGTGTTTCGCAGCGGGCGGGACTTCCGGCTCTTGTAGGATATGGAAAATGGAAGTCAGCAGACTATTGGGATATTTTTTCTGGATCTCCAATCGATGATTTTGCATGGATTCTCCCAACTGTCTGATGGTATTGTTGATGGAATCATATGTTGGCTCACCTGCTTTGCCTGTCATTTTTTTTCTCAACTCATTGATGCTGGTCCCGATCTCAAAAGACTTCTGCTGGTATTGAGAAAACACAGTATTGTCGATTGAATTTTCAAACTGCATGGACTGAATGAGATTGCTTGTATCGGCCTTGATGGAAAATTTCAAGTCCTTGTCAATCATGCATTCCACCCAACCGTTTTTTTCGGGGAATACAATCAGGTAAACCCCACCTTGGAGTTTTTTGGTTCCGGTGAATACCGCATCACCTGAGGATTCAATTTTTGCAGAGTCAATCAAATACTGTTTGCTTCCAAAGTGATAGGCCAAATAGAGATGACCCTTGTTAAAGGGCTTGATATTTGCTTTGATCTCATATGCTTGCTGTGCAACAGCAAGGAAACAGCAATGAAGAAGGACGGTAATCGTCGAGAGAATTCTCATGCAGGGGGCTTTCCGCAAAATTATTCAATAACTTTATAAATCAATCTTAAATATGAGAAGGAAGAAGGATGCGTTGATGGAGAACCTTGAGGTCATTGCCTATGCAGCCGGAGGGAAATCGCTCGCAAAAAAAGACGGAAAAGTAATTTTTATAGAGGGGGCCGTTCCAGGTGATGTGGTTGACGTGAGACTGACCAAAAACAAAAAGGATTGGGCAGAAGGGGCCGTCAAAAAATTTCATCAATATTCAAGTGACAGGGTTGCACCTTTTTGCAAGCATTTTGGCGTGTGCGGTGGATGCAAATGGCAAATGCTTCCTTATGAAAAGCAGGCATTCTATAAACAATCCGAAGTGGAACAACATCTCAGACGCATCGGTAAACTGGAAATTCCCACTTTGCAGCCAATAGCAGCAGCCAACGAAACAAAGTATTACAGAAACAAACTGGAGTTTACATTCAGTTCGAAAAAATATTTTACCCATGAAGAGATGGCCGCATTGCATCTTCCAGAAGGGGAGCGCATCGGACTCCCATCCATCCCAGCATTGGGATTTCATGTACCGGGAGCATTCGACAAAGTAATTGACATTGATGAATGCTTTTTACAACAGGAGCCCAGCAACATGATTCGCAATCAGTTGCGGAACTTTGTATTGGAGAAAGGATTCAGTTTTTATGATATCAGAAATCATGTTGGATTGATGCGCAACCTCATGATCAGACAATGTACAACAGGTGACCTGATGGTCAATGTTGTTTTTGGTGAACAAGACCAAGCAGCCATTGTGGAGGTGATGAATTTTATGAAATTGAGCTTCCCTGAAATCACATCGCTGTATTATACCGTCAATACAAAATTCAACGACAGCATATTTGATCAATCACCGGTTTTGTTCAGTGGGAATCCGCACGCCATTGAACAACTCAAACAATGGAAGTTCAAGATAAGTCCCAAGTCATTCTTCCAAACGAATACCAGACAGGCGGAGCAGCTCTATCAAATCACCAAAGATTTTGCAGAACTCAGCGGGGACGAAGTTGTTTATGATCTTTACTGTGGAACGGGAAGCATTGGAATTTTTGTGAGCGATCAGGCGAAAAAGATCATTGGTGTTGAACTGATCGAGGAAGCCATTGATGATGCCAGGGAAAATGCAAGTCTCAATGATATCTCCAATGCCCTGTTTTTTGCGGGAGATGTAGCAGATGTCTGCAAGTATGATTTTTTTGAACAGCATGGTCGTCCGGATGTTATCATTACAGATCCGCCTCGAGCAGGTATGCATGAAAAACTCATTCATCAGATCCTGTACATGGGAGCTCCAACAGTGGTGTATGTCAGTTGCAATCCTGCTACACAGGCGAGAGATGTACAACTGCTTGGAGAGAAGTATGATGTTACGGCAGTGAGACCTGTGGATATGTTCCCGCATACCCATCATATAGAGAATGTTGTTCAACTGAAGTTGAAGAGACATTGAGAGAGGATCGTTAATTTCGCGTAACAACATTGTATATGGATTCAGATATCAGGCCAGGCAGGTTTCAGGTTTTACCGGTAGTCATCAAAAATCTTTTGATCATCAACGGACTCGTTTGGTTGGCACAGATCACCATTGGGCAAGACCTCATTTCTATTGAAGATCTTTTTGCATTGCATCATTTCAGTTCACAGTATTACCACCCGTGGCAGTACATTACCTATATGTTTCTGCATTCTTCCGAATCGTTTTTTCATATCCTCTTCAACATGTTTGCGTTGTGGATGTTTGGATCGACATTGGAAAATCTATGGGGACCCGGAAGGTTTCTGATATTTTATCTTGTATGCGGATTGGGTGCAGGTATTACACAGGCATTGGCACTCACCTATGACATCACACAATACACTGCGATGTTTGATGCAGGCAGGATGTCTGCAGAAGAACTTTATATGATGGTGAATGTTCCAACATTGGGAGCATCTGGTGCAGTGATGGGAATTTTTGCTGCATTTGCCTACACATTTCCAAACAGTCAGATGATCATTTTGCCTATACCTTTTCCCATCAAAGCAAAATGGGCATTGCTCGGATTGGCTGTATTGGATTTACTGGGAGGAGTATCGAGCAGTTCAACAGGCATTGCACATTTTGCTCATCTGGGTGGTGCAGCCGTCGGAATTGTAATCGTGATGATTTGGA
>VFQT010000465.1_pt1 | contig 59326 bp, 75 predicted proteins | sample 3512381 | NCBI WGS metagenome assembly VFQT01 (sample SAMN10412376, study PRJNA504923) | tailings metagenome | isolation source: Relicate 2 Philex TSF3 active mining site | place: Philippines: Tuba, Benguet | collected 2017-08-29
GGAGCGTCTCGGCGTCATGGTGCCAAACAAGCGCGACTATCCCGGACAGCCCGACACTTACCGGCGCGACTGCACAGTCCACTTCGCACGATTGCACGCGGTGCGGCAGATCGAGCAGGCGCTAGAGGCCGAGGCGTCCGTCATCGAGGCGGGCCGATAATTTCCGAAAAAACCGCTTGCACACTGTGCGAGGTTATGCGACAGAGGGGGCGGGGCAATCCCGCCCCTTCACTTTTGGAGCAAGTGCCATGACCTACCAGACCAACGCTTTCGCTCACGGGATCGGCAACGGCGCGGTTTCCGCGCAATGGTGGAGCCGCCCGGCCGACGAAAAATTCCTGTCGTTGGATGCGATGCTGGCGCACAAGAAAGCCGACGCGCGCCGCCTCGACAGCCGCATCGTCAACACCCACAAGATCAAGGTGGTCGGCGAGATCGACGAGGCCAACCCGACGACGGGTTCGGTCCTGATCGAATACACCGACGAGCACCGCGCCGAGAACGCTACCGCGCCGACGCATTGGAGCTTCGGACAGGTCGCGACGCTGGCCGGTGCTCCGGCGGGCTACCTGCGCGACCTCCCGGCCCCTCTGGCCGCTGACTGCCTGCAATGGGGCCTGCGCTATAATCGCGGCAAAGAACTGGTGAAGCTCTACGACAGCGAAGCGGGGGCCGTGCCGGGCGAGCTGCGCGCCGCTACCGGCCCCGACTATGGCCGCATCCATGATTGGGAAATCATCGAGCCGATCAAGCGGCTCGTGGACGCCAGCGACGGCCGCTGGAAAGTGCCGGGGATGATGGTCGGGAGCCGCAACGGCTTGGCCGTGTATGATCCCGAAATCCCGGTCAGCATGGAAACCACAACCCTTTTCGCCAGCGACCGCGACGTCTTTGTCTTTCTGGTCGATGATCGCAACCCGATTGAAATCGGAAAACTTGCCAACGGGGAACCCGACCTTGTTTTCCGGGGCTTCTACGCTTGGAACAGCGAGACGGGCAGCAAAACCGCCGGAATTGCGGCGATGTATCTGCGCGGCGTCTGTATGAACCGCAACCTCTGGGGCGTCGAAAATTTCCAAGAAATCAAAATCCGCCACACGAAATTCGCCCCGGACCGCTTCGCGGCGGAAGCGCGCCCGGCCCTGCAATCTTTCGCGCAGGGTGCGACCGCTAAATTCTTGGACGGGGTGCAGGCCGCGCGGGATGCGATCATCGCCCGCGATGATGACGACCGGCTGGACTTTTTGACAAAGCGCGCCGGGCTTTCGCAGCGGATGGCGAAGGCCGCCGCCGCCCGGCACCTTGAAGAGGAAGGCCGCCCGGTCGCGTCAGTGTGGGACGTCGCGCAGGCGATCACCGCCGTTGCGCGGGACGTCCCGCATCAGGATGATCGGGTCGATCTCGAAAAGCGCGCCGGGGCGCTGCTAGATAAGGTCGCATAAAATTAGATTGACGCGCCGGGGCGCGATATGCGATGCACGGGGCGGGGCAATCCCGCCCCGCTTTTTTTTGGAGCCCTGCCAATGTCCGACACCGACACCGACACCGACACCGACACCGCCGCGCGCTTTCGCATTGTCCGCTTCCGTTTCCGGGGCGCGTCCAGAACCGTCAAGCGCGGCTTGACACTTGCGGAAGCGCAGGCCCATTGCCGCCGCGACGACACGCGGGGCGATGGATGGTTTGACGGTTATCAGCGGGAAAATTAACGCTTGCAATATCGGCCGAGCGTATGCGATACACGGGGCGGGGCAATCCCGCCCCGCTTGCTTTGGAGACCCTGCCATGTCCGATTTCGATATCACCCTGCCCTGCGATATCCTGCGCGCCGTCGCGCTTGCCGTGTCGAGCGAAGAGACCCGTTACTATCTGCAAGGCGTTTCGGTCGAGCCCGACGGCGCGACCCTGCACCTTGTCGCCACTGACGGCCACCGCTTGATGGTCGCGCGCGTGCCCGAGATCATCCCCGGCGAAAAATTTATCGTCCCGGCCGAGATTATCGCCCGGGCTTTGAAGGGGCACAAGGCACCCGGTATCGGGCTGGCCCGGCGCGGCGGCGCTTACACTCTCGGGGATATTCTTTTCCGACCCGTCGACGGAAGCTTCCCGGATTGGTCGCGCGTCATGCCGGACCTGTCCGAACTTGGCACGCTCGCGCAGTATGACCCCGCCTATGTCGAGGGATTTCGCAAGGCAGCGATTCTGCTAGGTGACAAACTCAGCAAGCCGCAGGTCCACCATTGCGGACACTCCCCCGCGCTTGTCACCTTTTACGGCCGGTCCGATATTTTCGGTCTCTGTATGCCATACCGCAACGCCGACAAGCGCGACCCGGCCGATCTAAAGGCGATGGTCGCGGATATGACGCGCAAGGCCAGCGCCGCCGCCCGCATGGCTGCCGAGTAGCGCGCCCCGCTCGAGCTTGCCGCGCGCCGCGCCCCGTCCGGTTCATCCGGGCGGGGTTTTTCTTTGCCGCGCCCTTATTTATCGAGTGATAAACAACCTCCTCTTATTTATCGAGTGATAAACAACGGCAACCTCCGCCCCTGCTTTGCTGAAACCGGCACCCGCGATCCGCGCCCCGAGGGCAGCGATCCGCGCCCCGTGAAACCCGCGCCCCGCGCCCCTTATTTTGCTGGAAATATCGCTTGCCCTGCGCTGCGAAGATATGCGAGGGTGGGGGTGGGCAATCACGCCCTTTGGAGACCTACCAATGGCAAACGCAACGCACGTCTATCACGGAATCCGGATCCCCGGCCGCAGCTCTCGCTTTTCTGCGTGGTGGTGCGGCGATCCGCGCGCCCCGGGCGGCTCGCTCGCTTACATCGTCGACGGAGAGCGCATCGACGCGCGCGGTCGGTCCTATCCGCTGCGCGCGGCCGAGATCGCGGCGCTCGAGCGCGGGCCTTGGTCCGCGCGTCAGGCGGCGGCTTTCAACGTCGGGGGCGCGGCATGACTCGGACGATTGATTGCACCCCGACATGGTCCGCGATCCTGCCGATCCTCCTGCACGCCGCCGCCGATCCGCGCAGCGCGGGGCATGACGGCGCGATGGCCGAGCTTCGCCGGATGGCCGCGCTGGCCGATCTCGCGGTTGCGGATCGCCGCCCCGAGCCCGAGCCCGCGCGCCCCGCCTGACGCGCCGCGCCCCGCTGACCTGCCCTCGCCCCGTCCGGTCCGCCGGGCGGGGTTTTCGCTTGCTGGATCCCGGCCAGCTGGATCCCGGTGCCGAGATCGAGCGCGCCGCGCCCAACCGGCAGTTGTGCCAGGATCTCGACCTGGCACAACCGGCACGCGAGCCGCGATCCGCCATCCGCGCCTCCCGGCACGCGCCCCGCGCCTCCCGGTGCCCGGGGCCCCGCCGCCAATAGAGGCTACCGGCGCGCAGCCGGTGACGGCGCGATGCGAGCCGCGCAGCGCGGCCGGGCGGTCTGGCGATCGGGCGCTTGGGCCATGTTCGTTACAAACAATCACGTTCCAAAATAAAAATGGTACCTAAATTCTACCAACGGTATGCGATCCGTCGTATGTTTCACGTGAAACGTGTACGAAGGGCTTCATGGGTCCCCTACCCCCCGGGTATTGTATTTTTGTAAGCCAGCGTTTAGTCGTATATCTTAGCATACAGGAGGTATCCCGATGTCCGAGGGCCGTGACGAGAGACTTCTGAAACTTCAACTGAGGCTTGCGCAGTTGGAGCGTAGGGAGCGTTCTCAGGGTGATTTTCTGTCGTTTGTGAGGTCTGTTTGGCCTGAGTTCATTGCTGGCGAGCATCATCGTTTGATTGCGGAGAGGTTGGAGCGTGTAGCGAGGGGTGAGCTGAAGCGTTTGATTGTGAACATGGCCCCGCGGCACACGAAGAGTGAGTTTGCGAGTTACTTGTTTCCGGCTTGGATGATGGGTCGGAACCCGTCGATGAAGATCATTCAGGCGACGCACACGACGGAGTTGGCGGTAGGTTTTGGTCGGAAGGTCAAGAATTTGCTGGACCGGGATGATTACAAGGACGTGTTTGATGTGCGGTTGGCGGCGGACAGTAAGGCGAGTGGTCGGTGGGACACGGACCGTGGTGGGATGTATTATGCTGTTGGTGTTGGGTCGAACTTGGCGGGTCGTGGTGGTGACTTGGTGATTATTGACGACCCGCATTCGGAGCAGACTGCGATGAGCAGTTCTGGTTTTGAGGATGCTTGGGACTGGTACACGGGTGGTCCTCGGCAGCGTTTGCAGCCGGGTGGTTCGATTATTGTGGTGATGACGCGGTGGAGTGAGAAGGATCTGACGGGTCAGTTATTGAAGGCTCAGGCTCGTGATCCGCGGGCTGATGTTTGGGAGGTTTTGGAGTTACCGGCTATTTTGCCGAGTGGGCGGAGTTGCTGGCCGGAGTATTGGCCTATTGGTGAGTTAGAGAAGGTTCGTGCGTCGATTCCGCCGAGCAAGTGGAATGCGCAGTATCAGCAGAATCCGACGGGTGAGGAGAATGCGATACTGAAGCGTGAGTGGTGGAAGGTTTGGGAGGGATCGAAGGTCCCGGAGTTGCAGTATGTGATACAGAGTTATGACACGGCGTTTTCGAAGTCTGAGTTAGCGGATTATTCTGCGATCACGACGTGGGGTGTGTTTCAGGCGAACGAGGCTGGGATGCCGAGTTTGATGTTATTGGATGCGGAGAAGGGTCGGTGGGATTTCCCTGAGTTGAAGCGTGTGGCGTGGGAGAAGTACAAGTTTTGGGAGCCTGAGACGGTGATTGTGGAGGCGAAGGCGACGGGTACGCCGTTGACGCATGAGTTGAGGCAGATGGGGATACCTGTGGTGAATTTTACGCCGTCGCGTGGGAAGGACAAGATCAGCCGGGCGCACAGTATAGCGCCGTTGTTTGAGGCTGGGATGATTTGGGCTCCGGATGAGCAGTGGGCGCACGAGGTGATTGAGGAGTGTGCGGCGTTTCCGAACGGGGAGCATGACGACTATGTGGACAGTATGACGCAGGCGTTGATGCGGTATCGTCAGGGGAATTTTGTTCAGTTGCCGACGGACGACTGGGGTCGGGAGGATGCGGGGCCTTCGCAGCGTGTTGTGTATTATGGGTAGGTTACTACGGCTAGAATGTGTGTCGGAAGTGGTGTAAGGTTTGTCAGTCTTGCTGTTGGCGGGGGTAGTCGATGATCGACCGTGGGCGTCTTGGTGCGGACTATGGCGTTGTCCGTTTGAGGAACGGTGGGGCGGCGTCGAGTGCATCGTCCAACGCCTCCTCTAGCGCGCGCAATGTTGTTTCGAGTGCGGCGAACGCGGTGAAGGGCGTTGTTCAGGCTCTGACGGAGGTTCCGGGCAAGATTGTTCGGGACGTGAGCATGGGGTTTGGCGCTGGACTTTTGTCTTCGCGGGACACGCAGCGTGAGAATCTTGCGGATCGTGGTTACTCGCAGGCGGAGATTGACGACTACTTTGCGCGGACGGACGCGACGATGGCGCGGATGGCTGCGGAGAATGCGGGTCGCGGCATTGACCGGAGCGAGGTTGTGGCACCGGCGGCTTCGCAGGCTTTGTCCGCGGAGGAGTTGGCGCGTGCGTTTGCCGAGGGCAAGGACCTGACGGGTCAGACGCAGCAGTCGCTTCAGCCGATGATTATGGAGTACTTGCGGGGTCGTGGCGTTACGAACTTTGCCGAGTATCTGCCGAAGATTTTCGAGACGTTGCAGTTGCCTGCGGCTCCGCCTGTCATGCCTGTGATTGGCACTGTGGGTCAGCAGCCTGTTCAGCCGCCTACGCCAGAGCCGCCTGTCCAGCCGCCGATCACGCAGTATCCTGCGTTCACGCCGATCCAGCCGGTTGGTGCGGCGGGTGCGTTCATGCCTTCGCCGATGCCGAGTGCCCCGCAGTTTGGGATGGCTCAGGGTCAGCAAGGGGCGCTTCCGCCGCCGATGTTTGGGTTGCCCCCACTGGGTCAGCAGGATGATCCGTTTGGTCTTCGTCAGGGGTTTGTCTGATGCCTCCAAGAGAAATAGCACGGGCTGGTGGTCAGGCTGGGCCGAAGTCCTCGTCTTCGGCTCCGGCGAAGTCCACGCCTGCGAAACCCGCCGCATCCACCCCAGCGAAGGCCACCCCAGCAAAGTCTACCCCGGCCCCCTCTAGTGCTCGGGATGACCGGGCCCCGTCGACTCCGGCCAAGGCGACGCCTGCAAAGCCTGCGGCATCTACACCTGCAAAGCCTGCGGCATCCACCCCCGCCAAGACCACTCCTGCAAAAACGACCACCCCTTCCGTGGCTCGGGATGACCGGGCCCCTGTCTCCGCACCTGTATCCCCTGCCCGTCCGACCGTTGTCACGCCACCAACGCGGCCTGTCGGCAGCATTCAGCCTACGTCTCCGTTTGCCGGGCCCGCGGACGTCGGCCCGGGGCCCGGCGGTGGCCGGGTTTCTTTGAACCCGATTGGGACGGCGGAGGCGGCTGTTCCTGCGCTGGCGGTTGCGGCTCCTGTAATTATGAACGCTGCGCGGGCTGGGGTGACATCTCTTGCTCCGTCGGTTGCGGCGAACTTGCCGGCAGCGCCGTCCGTGGTTGGAGGAGCGGGGTCCGCGCTTCTTAATCTTTTGGGCGCTGGCGTTTTGGCGGGTCCGACTCTGTCGCCGACTCAAACGGCGCTCTCGGGCAATCCGATTCTCAACGCTTCTATCAGGGCATCGAACGCTGTGACGAGGGCCTTGGACCGTTTCAAGACGTCGACGTCTACGGATGCGGGCCCTGCTCCGAGTCTTGGGGATCTTGAGGCGGGCATTGGGTCGTTTACGCAGGCTCCGTCTGTGTCGTCGCCTGTTTCTGCGGGAAGGTTCGACGTTCCTGTGGGATCTCTTCCTGCGGCTCCCCCGGTCATCGACCTTGGAACGATCACTGTTCCTGCGCCGACGTTAACTACCACGCCCAAACCCTCGACGATCAAGAACGTACAGGTTCCTTCGCCTGTCGTTGCTGGTAGGCCCGAGGTTCCGGTGGGTACCCTTCCCGCGGCGCCACGCCCGGGTACTATCGTCGTTACCCCGCCCATTTATGAGCCCGGAGCGCTGCCCGCGGCGCCTGTTCGTCAGCCTGTCCCTGTACCGCCGCCGCGTCCGACGCCGGTAAGGGAGCCTGTTCCAGTTCCTCCCCCTCGTCCGACGCCGGTAAGGGACCCTGTTCGTCAGCCTGTCCCCGTCCCTCCTCCTCGTCCGACGCCTACTCCGACGCCGGAGGTTATTCCTGTTCCTCCTCCTCGTCCGACGCCTACTCCGACGCCCGTTCCGACGCCGGAGGTTATTCCGACGCCGGAGGTTATTCCGACGCCGGAGGTTATTCCGACGCCCGTTCCGACGCCCGTTCCGACGCCTACTCCGACGCCTACTCCGACGCCTACTCCGACGCCGGTCGGTCCCACTCCGGTCGGTCCCACTCCGGTCGGTCCCACTCCGGTCGGTCCCACTCCGGTTGGTCCGACGCCGGTCGGTCCCACTCCGGTTGGTCCGACGCCGGTCGGTCCCGGCACTGCACCTCCGCCTGTTGCCTATGCCCCTGAGATGTATAACCCGTTCATGGCTCCGACCGCAGGGATGCTTGGACTTCCGGAACTCTACAACATCGCGGCTCGCGGTTCGCAGTTCGCGCGCGGTGTTGGGTTCATGCCGACGCCTGTAATGGTGCCTCGTGTTCCGTATTTCTCGGAGGGCGGCGTTGCGTCTTTGTCGTCAATCGCGAGGGACATGTTCCGGCGGTGAAGCCTAGCCAGTTGAGAGCCTGTGTGTTAGGTTTGTCTGGCTTCTTGGAGAAGATCTGATGGCCATACCTCCCCGCAATACGCCTGTTTCCTTTGTCGAGCGTTCTCGGAGCCCTGAGTCGGAAGAGATGCGCGCCGACATGATGGCGGATCTTGAGATTGAGATGCCCGGAACGGCGGTGGACCTTGAGCGTCCGCTTCCGGCGGGCATCGAGATCGAGATGGACGACGACGGCGGGGCGACCGTCGAGTTTGACGCTGACGAACGCGATGACGCGGCGGGGGCGGAGTTTTCGGCCAACTTGGCTGAATTTATGACCGATTCCGACCTTGGGGTGCTTGCGAACGACCTGATGGCGCAATTTGACGCGGCAAAGGGCAGTCGTGGGGACTGGGAGGAGGAATATTCCAAGGGTTTGGAGCTTCTGGGCTTCAAATACGAGGAGCGGACGCAGCCTTTCCGTGGTGCGACGGGTGTGACGCACCCGCTTTTGGCCGAGGCTGCGACACAATTTCAGGCACAGGCCTTCAACGAGCTTCTTCCGGCGGAGGGGCCGGTTCGGACGCAGGTTTTGGGGGATCGGACGCGCGAAAAAGAGGCCCAAGGGCGGCGCGTCAAGGACTTTATGAACTACTACCTGATGAACGAGATGGAGGAGTACACTCCGGAGTTCGATCAGTTGCTCTTCCACTTGCCTCTTGCGGGTAGTTCCTTCAAAAAAGTCTACTTTGACGAGAGTTTGGGGCGTCCTGTCTCGCGGTTCGTGCCTGCTGAGAACTTGGTTGTGCCGTATGACGCCTCGGATCTGGCCACGGCGCCGTTTGTGGCGCAGATGGCCCGTCTGCCGTGGAACGACGTCCGTAAAATGCAGGTTTCGGGCTTCTATTTGGACGTTCCTGTTCAGCCTGCGGCGGCTCGTGCGGACGACACGACTGAGATTGAGGACCTGATTAAGGGTCAGAGCCCGACGAACATCGACTATGACGTGACTTTGCTGGAATTTCACGTCGATTTGGACCTTCCGGGGTTCGAGGACCGTGATGACGACGGCGAGGAGACTGGGATTCGGCTTCCGTACATTGTGACGGTGGTTGAGGATAGCGGGAAGGTTTTGGCGATACGTCGGAACTACCGCGAGGACGATCCGATGCGTCGGAAGATCCACTATTTCGTGCATTACAAGTTCCTGCCGGGCTTTGGTTTCTACGGTTTGGGCTTGATCCACACGATTGGTGGGTTGTCGCGGACGGCGACGGCGGCTTTGCGGCAGTTGATTGACGCTGGGACGCTGTCGAACCTTCCTGCGGGGTTCAAGATCCGCGGCCTACGGATCAGGGACGACGAGTCGCCGATCCAGCCGGGTGAATTTCGGGATGTAGACAGTCCGGGCGGGGCTATTCGGGACGGATTGATGCCGTTGCCGTTCAAGGAGCCGTCTGCGACGCTGATGAACCTGTTGGGTTTTGTGGTTCAGGCGGGTCAGCGGTTTGCGACGATTACGGACCTGAAGGTTGGCGACAGCAACGAGCAGGCGGCTGTTGGGACGACGATTGCGCTGTTGGAGCAGGGCACTCGGGTGATGAGTGCGATCCACAAGCGCCTGCACTACGCGATGCGTCAGGAGTTCAAGATTCTGGCGCGTGTGATGGCGGAAACGCTGCCTCCTGTGTATCCGTATTCGATTGCGGGTGCGGATCAGACGGTTATGGCGGCGGATTTTGACGACCGTGTGGACATTGTTCCTGTTTCTGACCCGAACATCTTCAGTCAGTCGCAACGGATTGCTTTGGCGCAGGCTCAGTTGCAGATGGCGATGCAGGCTCCGGACCTGCACGACGTGTACGAGGCATTTTATCGGATGTACGACGCGCTTGGTGTGCGCGACGTGGACCGTTTGCTGAAGCCGAAGGACGAGGGTCAGCCGCAGCCGAAGGATCCTGCGCAGGAGAACATTGACGCGCTTAATCAGGTGCAGTTGATGGCGTTTGAAGGCCAGAACCACGACGCGCACATCATGGCGCATCTTGTCTTTGGGTCGTCGTCGATTGTGGCGCAGGCCATTCCTGTTGCGGTGTCGTTGCAGAAGCACGTTATGGAGCACGCCAAGTTCAAGGCGCAGGAGCGTGCGATGGCGGAAGCGATGCAGATGCTTGGCCCGCAGATGATGGGGCCGCAGGGTATGCCGCAGTTGAGCCCTGAGATGATGGCGCAGATCGACGGGCTTGTGGCGCAGTACATTGCGGAGGAGATGCAGAACCTGAAGGTTCTGAGCGCTCAGATTTCCGCGACGGGTGAGGGCGAGGGCCCTGATCCGTTGGTCGCGCTGAAGCAGGAGGAGCTTGGCATTCGCCGGATGCAGGCCGAGGCGTCGATCCAGAAGGACCGTGCGGACCTGCAACTGGAGCGTCAGAAACTGGACGAGCGGGCTCGGGAGTTCAACGCGCGTATGCGTCAAACCGAAGAACTTGCACGCGAAAAGTTGCGTGCTGCGGCGGAACGTGAGACAATGCGCGCACAAATGCAGCTTCGTGTGGCGGCGCAGCGGCCGCCCGCGCAGAACAGGAGGCCGGTATGAAGGTCAAGTTTCAAGGCGCACCGGCGGGTGCTGCGCCGAAGCCTAGCAATGTTGCGGTTATCGAGCGGCAGGGGAGCATTCCCTATGCGTCGCTCGACAATATGGCGACGCCGAGCACGAGCCGCGGTTCGCGGACCGTGGGCCAGAAGCGTGGCATGGGCGCTGCGGAGCGTGGCGGTCGGTATGTGAGTGTCTGATCGTGGCGCGGGACAAGGTTGCCAAGGTCATGGGGGAGTTCAAGCGCGGCACGCTGCACGCGGGCAGCGACCCCAAGGGTCCGAAGAAGGCTCCTGTTGTGAAGAGCCGCAAGCAGGCGATTGCGATTGCCTTGTCTGAGGCTGGGATGTCGAGGAAGCCTGAGAAGCGTGCCAAGGGCGGCGCCATGTGTGCGGCCGATGGCGGTGCGGTGAAGAAGTTCAGCCCCATTGCGCGCAAGCAGAGATTTGAGGGAATGAAATGACGGAAGATCGCCTTGCGAGGATGGAGCAGAAGCTGGATCGTCTTGGTGAGGCGATGATAACGCTTGTGCGCGTTGAGGAGCGCATGGGTGCGTTCAATGAGCGGCTTGGGACTATTGATGCGCGGCTCGCGAAGCACAGTGATCGTCTGGACATTGTGGAGAAGTTGGCCGACCGGAGCACCCAATCTATAGGTTTTGGCGAGCGGTTTTTCTGGGTTATCGCGACGGTTGGCGCGGGTGTGGCGGGGAAGATGCTTTTTGGAGGGTGAGGGATGGTTGTCTACAAGCACTGGAAGGACTACCCGGCGGCTTTGTGGCGTTGGAGTAGCTTTAGCCCTCGCGAGATGGCGTCGAAGCGCGAAGGCGAGTTGATGATCGACGAGGAGGCGATGGACAAGCTCCAAGCCCTTCGCAACAAGCTGGGACGCCCCATTCTGGTGACGTCGGCTTACCGCAGCAAGGCTCACAATTCGGCAGTTGGTGGTGCTCAGGAGAGCCTGCATCTGTCTGGTCGTGCGTTTGACATACGAATGGACAACCATGATCCCAAGGAGTTCGAGGCGTCGGCGAGGTCGGTAGGCTTCACGGGCTTTGGCTACTATCCTAAGCAGGGGTTCATGCACATTGACACTGGAAGGCCGCGGGTTTGGGGAACTCCTTTCGCCAAGACTGAAACGGATTTGCCGGTTGAGTCGTCTGTGGACAAGGAGCGGGAGTCGGTGGCTTCTAGCAAAACGGTGCAAGCGTCGGCGGTGACGATTGCTTCTGGCGCGGGGACCGCGGTTGCTGGCGTGAGTTCCCTTGATGGGAACGCGCAGGTCATCTTTATCGCGCTGGCGGCCATCATTGTGTTGGCTGGGGCTTTTATCATGCGGGAGAGGATCAAGGCGTGGGCGGCTGGCTGGCACTGATCCCGCTGAAGGTCAAGATTGGCCTCGTTGTGGGGGCTGCGTTTGTAATCGGGCTGCTTCGTTGGCGTTCGGCAGCGGTTGAGAAGGCTTTGGAGGGCTTGCGCCAGCAACAGGCGCTGCAACGGTCTGAGAACGTGCGCACAGCGGGGGAGGTGAAGCATGAGGTTGAGACTTTGGATGACGTCGGTCTTGGCGCTCGTGCTTCTCAGTGGCTGCGCAAGGATTGAGTGGTCGGACAGTTACTGCGAGATTGCGGAGCCGCACTTGTTTGGGAGTGAGGCGACGATCAACTGGCTCATAAAGAACGACCGGGATCTTTTGGTTTCGGTGGTGGTACACAACGAGACTGTTTCTCGGTTGTGCGATAATTTAGGACGTGCTAGATAGATATACGCACAGCATACGATCTGATGCGGGTATCTGCGAATGGAACTTGTTCAGCTCGTCCAACACCTCCAAAAAGTCTTGAAGGGCCGTCGGGAGCACATCATGGATGTGCTTGAGTCGAACGGCCTGACGAGCATGGAGCACTATCGTCATTTGATGGGGGAGTTGGACGGGTTGAACTTTGCTTCACAGGAACTCAAGGATTTCTTGGACAAGCGGGAGCGCCTGAATGACTAAAATCGCTAAAACGGACTTGGAGGAGGTGGCAAAGGGTCTTGCTGACCTGTACGTCACTCCCGAAGAGCGTGTTTTAGACCCTACCAAGCTCGACAAGTCGCTTTTGGAGAGGATGCCGGGACCGACCGGATGGCGGGTGATGATTTTGCCGTATCGGGGCAAAAACCAGACTGCCGGGGGCGTTCTTTTGCCGGATCAGGTGGTCGATAGCAGCCAATTGGCCACCGTTGTCGGTTACGTCCTGAAAATGGGGCCTCTGTGCTATAAGGACCGCACGAAGTTTCCAGACGGGCCGTGGTGCAAGGAAGGTGATTGGGTGATCTTTGCGCGTTATGCCGGATCTCGTTTCCGCATTGACGGTGGGGAGGTCCGAATCCTGAACGATGACGAGATCATCGCAACGATCCTTGACCCCGACGACATCTTGAGCATGTGAGGAGCAAATGAGCGAGCAAAAAGCATACGAGCCGAACGGCGACGAGATTGAACTGGACGTCGGGGATGCCGAGGCCGTCGAAGTTGAGGTTGCGGAACCTGAAGCGCCCGAAACTCCTGCGGAAACCTCCGAACATGAGCGCGTAAGCGAGTCCGCGCAGGCTCGGATCAACCGCCTGACGAAAAAAATGCGTGATGCGCAGCGCCGAGAGCAGGAAGCGCTGTCTTATGCCAAGCAGGTTCAGGCAGAGGCGGAACAGCTTCGCACGCGCATGACGCAGGTCGATCAGGGCTATCTGCAAGAGTATGGCAGCCGCCTTGCGACGGAAACGCAGATTGCCGAAGCGGAGATGAAGCGTGCGGTCGAGATTGGCGACTCGGCAAAGGTCGTGGAGTCGCAGCGTCGTCTTGCCCAGCTTTATGCGGCTGCTGAAAAATACACTACCGCAAAGCAACAGCAGGAAGCCTACGCTCAACAGGTGAAGGCTGCCCAAGGTGCGCAAATTGCGCCGCAAGAAGCGCCGCAACAACCGCAAGTCAAGCGCCCTGATCCGAAGGCGGAAGATTGGGCTCAAAAGAACTCGTGGTTTGGTCAGGACGAGGTTATGACCTTTGCCGCGTTTGGCATCCACAAGAAACTTGTCGAAGACGAGGGGTTTGACCCGAGCAGCGATGAGTATTATAGTGAGCTGGATCGGAGGCTTCGAACGGAGTTTCCGCAGAAACTTAACGGGTCCAACAAGCGTGTCGCGCAGACGGTCGTTGGAGTATCCCGCGCCAACTCGGTAACTACCCCTGCGCGCAGTAAAAAGGTTCGACTCACCCCGACCCAAGTCGCCGTGGCTAAAAAATTGGGTGTGCCGCTGGAACTTTATGCAAAGTATGTGAAGGAGTAAGAAGATGTCCGAAGCAGAAAACGGCTTTCAGGGCATCGACCGTGCCCCTCGCTCCAGCAAAACCCGCGAAAAGACGGCCCAGCGTCGTCCGTGGGCTCCTCCGTCTACCTTGGATGCTCCCCCCGCGCCTGAAGGGTTCAAGCATCGCTGGATCAGAGCAGAAGTGCGTGGTTTTGATGACCGCAAGAACATCTCTGCTCGGCTTCGAGAGGGTTACGAACTTGTTCGCAAGGATGAGTACCCCGATTTTGAAGCTCCGGTGATTGATTCGGGGAAGTATGAGGGCGTCTTTGGTGTTGGCGGACTGCTTCTTGCACGCATTCCCGTTGAAACGGTCAAACAGCGCAATGCTTACTATGCTGATCGGAACACCGACCAGCTACGGGCCGTGGACAACGATATGCTACGCGAGAACGCACATCAAAGCATGACGATCACCAACCCTGATCGTCAATCTCGTGTAACCTTTGGGGGATCGCGTCGGAACTGACGCTCCTCCCTGACGACGGAGAATGGAAATGGCTAACGCCGAAACTTCCTTCGGTCTTCGTCCGGTCGGACTTGCGGGCAGTGCCACCAACAGCACTGGCCTGACCACCTATGAGATTGCTTCGAACAACACCAACGCGATCTACCAGTTTGGTCTTGTGACGCCCACTGCCAACGGCGTCATCGACTATGCGGGTGCGACGTCTGGTGGGACGACGGCGGCTCTCGGTGTTCTGATCGGCGTGGAATATGTTGACAACGTCACGAACAAGCCTGTCTGGAAGAACTACTGGCCGGGCTCGGGTAGCGTCAGCGTCAACACCAACTACCCCATCAAAGCCATGGTCGCGGACAACCCCGACCAGCTTTTCGTGGTTGCTGCGGATGCTTCGCTGACCAACCGGGCCACTGCGCTCGCTGCGGTCTTTGCGAACGCTTCTCTCGGCACCTCGGCTCGCAGCGGTTCGACTGCCACGGGTCGTTCGACGGCGCAACTCAGCGTTTCGTCCATCGACACCACGGCTACTCTTCCTCTGCGCATCGTCGGTCTGGTGGATGACGACGCGAACAACGACTACGCCTCGGCTGGGGCGCACCTCCTCGTTCGCATCAACGCCCACTTCAATGCAGCCACTCGCTCGTTCGATTCGCAGACCACTGCGGATTCGACGGGTATCTAAGGAAGGGACCTGAAAAATGCCCATTTCGCGCGCACAACTTGCGAAAGAGCTGGAACCCGGCCTTAACGCGCTGTTTGGTCTGGAGTATGACCGTTACGACAACGAACATGCCGAAATCTTCGAGCAGGAATCCTCGGATCGTGCATTCGAAGAAGAAGTTATGCTCGGTGGCTTCTCGACAGCACCTGTCAAGAACGAAGGTCAGGCGATCTCCTACGACGATGCGCAAGAGACCTACACGGCTCGCTACACCCACGAGACGATTGCCCTCGCTTTCTCGATCACCGAGGAAGCAATCGAGGACAACCTCTACGACCGTCTCGCGGCTCGGTACACCCGTGCTCTCGCTCGTTCGATGGCTCAGACCAAGCAGATCAAGGCCGCAGCCATCCTCAACAACGCCTTCACCGCTGGCGCTTCTGCCATCGGCGACGGCGCCGCGCTCTGCTCGGCTTCGCACCCGACGCTCACCGGCAACAAGAGCAACATCCTCGGCACCCCGTCGGATCTCAACGAGACGTCGCTTGAGCAAATGCTCATCGACATCGCTGGGTTCACGGACGAGCGTGGGCTCAAGATCGCCGTTCGTGGCATGAAGCTCATCATTCCGAAGGAGCTTCAGTTCATCGCCGAGCGTATCATTAACTCGAACCTCCGCCCGGGGTCCGCGGACAATGACATCAACGCGATGAAGTCGATGGGGATGCTTCCTGACGGTGCGGTGGTCAACCACTTCCTCACCGATCCGGATGCGTTCTTCATCAAGACCGACGCTCCCAACGGGTTCAAATACTTCCAGCGCACGCCCATCCGGACGGGCATGGAGGGTGATTTTGACACTGGGAATATGCGTTTTAAAGCGCGAGAGCGTTACAGCTTCGGCGTGAGCGACTGGCGCTGCGTCTTTGGGACCGAAGGCGCCGCCTAATAAAAACAAGGGCTTACGCCCGGACAAGGCCCGCTTCGGCGGGCCTTTTCTTTTTGGTTGACAAGTCGTGCCACGAGACTGTATTGATACATACAGTTATAACGGAGCGAAACGATGTCCCAAAACGTGATCTACAAAATTCGAAACGTCGTGGATGGTAAGTTTTACGTTGGAAGCGCAGTTGATACGCGCACGCGGTTTCGGCGACACCGAAGGCTTCTTCGGAACGGCACGCACCACTGCAAGCATTTGCAGAACGCGTGGAACAAGTACGGTGAAGACGTCTTCAAGTTTGAGGTTGTAGAACAAGTGCCCAGCAGAGAATTGTTGGAAAGTGCGGAAGATGGCTGGCTGTTAAAGTACGTCGGCACGCCCGAGTGCTACAACCATGGCCGTAGCGCTCGTGCCCCGTGGCGCGGCACCAAAGGGACTGGGCTGTCGCCCTTAACTGGCCGATCCATCTCCGACGAACAGAAGGCTCTTCTGAGCGAGGCTACGACTCGTCAGTGGGAGGTGTCGGACCCACGAACCGGACACAAACACAGCGAAGAAGCGAAGGAGAAGATCCGTGCCAAGGTCCAAGCCGCGCTGGCCGAGGGCCGTGGCGGGAGGTTTATCCCTTCGGAGGAGACCCGCGCCAAGATGTCTTTGGCACTAAAGGGCAACAAGAATGCCAAAGGGCACATTCGCTCTGAGGAGCACCGGAGAAAGTTGTCTGACGCTCAGAAGGGGAACAAGCATTGGGCGGGAAAGAGCCACAGCGAAGAGTCGAAGGCCAAGATGGGCCAGCCTGTTCGCATGATCTCTCCGGATGGAGAAGTCACGGTGTTCCCGAGGACGACCGCGATCAAGGAGAAGCTGGGGATCTTTTTGCCGACAGTGCAGCGGTCTGTCCGAAGCGGAAAACCTTTGGCAAAAGGCCCCTACAAGGGCTGGCGCTTTGAGTACGTCTAGGGTAGTCTTCGGACACTACCTCCCTGACTGACAAACTCGGCCCCTGCGTAGCGGGGGCCTTTCTTTTTGGTTTGTGGCGGTGTATGCTTGCGCATCCCTGACGGCATCCCGCCGACACTAGCCACGACAGGAGATACTCATGGCTAATACGACCTTCTCGGGTCCCGTCCGTTCGCAGAACGGCTTCCAGACCATCAGCGTAAGTTCGACGACTGGCGCCGTCACCGTTCTTAGCAAGAGCGCCGCCGCCATTGCCAACCCTGCCGCTACCGGCGCGGGGATCGAGGGCGCCGCTGCGGTGTACGAGACCTCGGTGAAGACCGAGAACGGCATCGTCACCACCTCGATCATGATTGACCTGACCGGCCTTCAGTCTGGCGGCACGGCGGGCGACATCATCGGCAAGAACGGCTCTGGCGTGGCGTACATCGCTCGCATTACCACGGCCGATAACGGCACGGTGTTCGGCGTCAAGATGACCTGTTACGAGGTTCCGGCGGGCGGCGACACCGACATCGACCTTTACTCGGCGACCGAGGGCACGGGCGTGGAGGACAGCGCGATTACGGCTCTGACCGAGACCCAGATCATCAACTCTGGCACTCTGGCGCTTGGCACTACGGTGTTCGGCACGGATATCGCTGCGAACCAGTATCTGTATCTGGTTGGTCAGGGCACGTCGAACGCCGCCTACACTGCTGGTCGCCTTCTGATCGAGATCTACGGCTACGCCTGATAGGAGGGCCTTATGGCCAACTCTGACATCCGGTCAAAGTATTTTGCTGCCGACACGACGGTAGCCGACGCTGACGGGGTCTGCCAATCGCAGACCCCGGCTGCTGGCGGTGTGCAGAATCTGACCATCAACGGTGCGCTGGCCTCTGGCGGCGTGGCGACCTTCTCGGCGGCTCGTCTGATTACGATCACTTCAGCGGGTGCGGACAGTGGCAGAACCTTTACGGTTACTGGCACGGACGTAAACGGTGCGGCACAGACGGAAGCGATTACGGGTCCGGCGACTACGACGGTCACGGGCACGAAGTACTTCCGGACGGTGACGCAGGTAAGCGTGGACGCAAATACGGCAGGCGCGATCACGGTCGGCATGGCAAACAGCGCGGTCGAGGTGATCTTCGCGGGCCGCGTCAGGATCCGCGGGCTATACTTCGTCCATGCTGCGGCGGCGGGGACGGTTGCCGTTCGGAACGGGAGCGCTTCTGGTGCCATTGGCGTCCAGTTGGGGACTGTTGCGGATGCGCTGGTCATCTCTGACGTTGAGATGCGCGAGCAGGGCATTCTTTTCCCTGACGGAGCCTACGTCGCCTATGCTGCCAACGCCCCGGCCTTCACTTCGATGACGGCCTTCTTCTCGTAAAGGGGTCTACCATGGCGCGCGAACTGTCGTCCATTAGCCGAATCGGACGAACGGAGCCGTTTGAGTTGCAGGTTGGCCGTGGCCAGATTACTGGCCACAGCGTCACCCATGTCTTCGGCTTCAACCCGGATGTGGACACGGATGAAGAGACTGTCTGGCCGATTGACGGTATCCTTGGTCATCCCTCATCTCCAACCGTGATGAAGATCAGTTCGACGAGCGCGGACGATGACGCCACCGGCACGGGTGCGAGGACTGTCTTCATCGAGGGTGTCAACGGAACGGGAGGCCTTGCCACGGAGATCGTGACGCTCGACGGTCAGACAGAGGTCAACACCGTAAACACCTACGACGCCATTGAGCGCATGGTGGTGCTGACGGCGGGCTCTGGCGGGAAGAACGCGGGCATCATCTATGCGGGTACGGGCACTGTCACTGCGGGCGTTCCTGCTGTCCCGTACAGCGCGATGGGTATCGGCGAGAACATTTCGCTGGTTGGACACTGGACGTGCCCTGCGGGGTACACCGGCTATCTTGTGTACGGCAAACTGACGGTCGGCCCGACATCGGGCAACAACTATGTTCTTGGTCGTCTCAAGCTGCGGCAGAACTCTGGCATCATCCTTACAGCCGCCAAGACGACCATCTCTCAGGGCGAGGTGTCTTACCCGTTTGACTACCCGATCAAGATCAACGCGGGGGAGTGCATCACTGCCACTGCGCAGGGTTCTGGCTCAAACAACACCGTGTCGTCCTACTTCCAGATTGTCGTCATTCAGGATGCGGATGCTTACTGATGTCTAAAGGTGAGATGCCCCCGCGCAACAAGAAGAACTTCCGCCCCACAAAAGCGGGTGCTGGAATGACGGAGGCTGGGGTAAAAGCATACCGCCGCAAGAACCCCGGCAGCAAGTTGCAGACAGCCGTGACGGAGGACAATCCCACGGGCAAGCGCGCTGCGCGGAGAAAGAGTTACTGCGCGAGGTCTGCGGGTCAGATGAAGGATTTTCCGGAGGCAGCTAAAGACCCGAACAGCAGGCTTCGTCAGGCGCGTCGGAGATGGAAGTGCTGACAGCGCTCTACATCGACGAGGAGCGGAAGATTTGCGACGAGATCCGCGCATGGTCGGCCTATGCCCTTGAGGTGCCGAATCCTTACTTCGCGGGGCTTCCGGCGTGCCCATTTGCACGAACTGCATGGCAAAATGACCGTGTGGCGACTGTCTTCAAGTACGGTGGGAACCAAGCCCTGTACTCGGTTCTTGCTGGGTTTGACGACAGTTTTGACCTCGTTATTGTCGTCAACCACCATGAGCGTCAGGAGCCTGACGCCTATCACGACTATCTTGACCAACTGAACGTCGCGATTTCTGAAAACATCTTTGGTCAGCGCGACCTGTGGGTCATGGGGTTTCATCCCGACGACGGCCAGAACGAGTTGATTGATGACAGCACGTTCGAGCCGCTGACGGACACCCGCTACTCAATGATCTTTGTACAGCGCCTGTCGAAAATACAGGAAGCCGCAGACAAACTGAAAGAACTGGGTTATTATGACCAGTATCTCGAAGAGTATGATGCCGCGGAACTCTTCGAAAAGCGGGCGGCGTTTTACAGGAGACTGAAAGATGGCAATGAGCCCTCGTAAGAAGATGGCCATGGGCGGCGACATGGGCAAGAAAAAGCCCATGAAGATGCGCGGCGGCGGCATGGCGATGAAGATGCGCGGCGGCGGCATGGTCAAGAAGATGCGCGGCGGCGGCATGGCGAAGAAGGAGAAGATGTGATGGCCCGTAAAACGGTAAACTCCATCTCGCGTGGGCGCGCGGCGGCAGGCGCTCGTGAACTTGGCGAAATGACGCGAGTTCGCCAGAGTTCGGAAGCGCAGACGCGCTTTCAGGGCGAGGATCTTGAAAAAGAGATCCGGACGCGCCCAGTCCCCACGCCTCCGGCGCGGCCGATGACGCCGATGCCCACGAAGCCCAAGCCCGGCGGGCGTGTTCCTGTCCCGCCCATGCGACCCAAGCGGATGGCAAAGGGTGGTGCGGCGAAGAAAGGTAAGAAGTGATGGCAAAGGATGCGTGCTACCAAAAGGTTAAAGCCCGCTACAAGGTATTCCCTTCGGCGTACGCATCCGGTGCTATTGCCAAGTGCCGCAAGGTCGGGGCATCCAACTGGGGCGTTTCGCAGGGCCCGCGCAAGCGCCCTGTTTTGAAAAAGGCTCAGGGCGGTGCGATTGCTCGCGGCTGTGGTCAGGTTCTGGAAGAACGTCGGAAGGTTACGAAGGGCATCTGATGGCTGTTCGGAAGACAAAGGCGGGGGCAAACCTCAAGCGTTGGTTCAAGGAAAACTGGACCGACGTTCGGACAGGTAAGCCCTGTGGCAGACAGGAGGGGGAATCTCGTGGCACCCCTTACTGTCGGCCTTCGCGTCGTGTAAGTTCCGAGACACCGAAAACAGCATCTGAGATGACCGCTTCGGAGAAAAAGAGCCGCGTTGCGCAAAAGAAGGCGCTTGGGCAACCGGCGGGTTCTCCACGGCGTGTTGAGTCGTTGCGGAGGAAGAAATGACCTTGTCAGGCACGAAAACCTTCGAACTCGACGTGACCGAGTACATCGAAGAAGCCTACGAGCGTTGCGGCTTGGAGGCGCGGACAGGGTACGACCTTCGGACGGCCAAGCGTTCGTTAAACCTGATGTTGAACGACTGGGCCAATAGGGGCATCAACCGTTGGACGATTGCGCAGACGACGCAGACGGTGACACAGGGGACGGCATCGTACAACCTTGGCGCAGAGACCATTGATATTCTGTCTGCGGTGGTTCGTCGGGATGGTACGGATTACTCCCTTGATCGGATCAGTCGGGATGACTTCTTGACTATTCCTGACAAAACGACGCAGGCGAGAGTCATGCAGTTCTACGTCGACCGTCAGATCACGCCTGTGCTGAAGGTATGGCCGACGCCCGACAACAGCACAGACCAGATCATCTTTGACCGCCTCGTGCGGATGGACGACGCTGCGGCGCAGACCAACACCCTGCAAATCCCTTTCCGGTTCTACCCGGCGCTGGCCGCAGGTCTGGCCTATTACATTTCGCTCAAGAAGGCTCCCGCGCGCACGGAAGTTCTGAAGATCCTCTACGAGGAAGAGATGGCTCGCGCGATGGAGGAGGACCGCGACCGCGCTTCCTTCATCATCCAGCCAAGCGTCTCATATAGCTGGGGCATGTGATGGGCAAGTTTGCTTCCGGGAAATACGCCTACGGCATCTCCGACAGGTCCGGATTCCGTTACAGGTTGAACCGGATGAAGAAGGAGTGGACGGGCTTTCTTGTCGGACCGGACGAGTATGAGCCCAAGCATCCGCAACTTGAGCCTCGCCGGAGGGTGTCTGACCCGCAGGCTCTGAAGGACGCACGGCCGGATGTGACAGAGCCTTTGTTCGTCTTTGTCGGCGTCCCTCTGGTTGAGGACCCCAACCTCGGGCCTGTTTGGGGTGTGGGCCTTGTTGGCTCTGTTACGGTGAGGACGACATGAGCTTTACCTACGCACAACTGAAGCAGGCGATTCAGGACTACACGCAGAACACGGAGACGACCTTCGTGAACAACCTGCCCGTGTTCATCCGCATTGCGGAAGAACGCATCCTGAAGAGCGTGCAGTTGAGCCTTTTCCAGAAGAATGCCACGGCCAATGCCACCGCGTCGAACAAATATCTTGCCTGCCCGCCCGACTTCCTTGCGCCGTATGCCCTGAGTTATGAGGTGACGGGTTCGAAGACGTTTGTCGAATTTAAGGACGCAAACTTCGTCCAGAGCTACAACCCCAACGGCTCTACCACAGGCCTGCCAAAGTACTATGCGCAGTTTGACGTCGACAACTTCATTTTGGCTCCGACGCCTGCGTCGAACTACGTAATGGAGTTGCATTACCTCTACCGGCCAGCCAGCCTCACGGCGGGGGCGGAGAGTGGAACGACGTGGCTCAGTGAGAATGCCGAACTGACGCTGCTTTATGGTGCCCTCGTTGAGGCCTACATCTTTATGAAGGGCGAGCAGGACATCATGGCGATGTACAATCAACGGTTCCAAGAATCGCTCATCGGCATCAAGATGCTTGGCGAGGCGAAAGAAACCACCGATCAATATCGGACTGGCATGGTAGTGAGGCCGAAACAATAATGCCCGGGGCGTCGATGGAACTTCCGCGCTATGCGCAACTGGTGACGGTCAACACGACCTCGAACCGCGGGTTCACGCCCGAGGAGTTGGCGGTAAAGTGCGCAGACAAGATCGTGTCTGTTGCGGACACGGCTCCAGCGCCGATTCGTGAACAGGCCCACGCCTTCAAGAGCCGTGTGGAGCAGGTGGTTTTGCAGTATCTGAAGCAAGCGGTTCACAGTGACCGGACAACTGTGTATAATGCGTTGACTGATGCGGGCCATCCGGGGCTTGCTGATCTGGTAAGGAGGCTCTGACGTGGCGTTCACCGGCAATGCAATGTGTACGTCGTTCAAGCAGCAACTGCTTGAGGCGGTGCACGACTTCCGCCTTACCGGCGGGGACACGTTCAAACTGGCGCTGTACGACAACAACGCCGCCTTTACCGCCGCGACCACGGCGTATACGGCGACGGATGAGGTGGCAGCGTCTGGGTCATACACTGCGGGCGGCGGCACGCTGACTCGGATTGATCCGACCACGAGCGGAACGACGGCGTTCACGGACTTCGCCGATCTGACGTTCACGTCGGCGACGATCACGGCCTACGGCGCGCTGATTTACAACAGCACGCCCACGCACACCTACACCAACCCGTCGGTGGTCGTGCTGGACTTCGGCGGGGCCAAGACCTCGACGGCCGGGGATTTTGAGATTGTGATGCCTGCGGCCGCAGCTTCAACTGCGATTGTAAGAATAGCGTGAGATGAAGCGTTGTGCGTCTTGCGGTGTAGAAAAATCGCTGGGGGAGTTTTACGTTAGAAAAGACTCCCCCGACGGTTACCGTAACGACTGCAAAGAATGTCGAAAAAGTAGGTCTTTACAGACCTATTTTGGGGATGTTGATCGTAAGAAAGAGCAAAAACGGGAAGCTTACCGAAAAAAGGTCGAGGCTAACCCGGGTTACCATGCGGCCCTATACTGGAAAAATGTTGAACGCCGCAGGCAGTCTGCTCGCGAGTACTACAAAAAACACCGAGAAAAAATTATTGAGAAGTCCGTTGCGTACGCTTCTCAAAACAAGGCAAAGGCCAACGCTACCAAAAAACGGTACAAGCTCGCCAAGAAAAATGCCTGCCCTCCTTGGGTTTTGAGATCGTTAGAGCTTCGCACCCAACTAGAGTTTTTCTACCAAGAGGCGCAACGCCTTACACAAGAAACGGGAGTGGTTCATCATGTGGACCACATTATCCCGGTTCAAGGTGACACGGTGTGTGGGCTGCATGTGCCATGGAACCTTCAGATACTGACAGCCTCTGAAAACTGTAGTAAACAGAATCGGGTATCAGGAGACGCCGCATGACAGACATCACCGTCCCCTTTACCGGCTGGGGCCGCGCGGGGTTCGGTGAACTAGCGTGGGGCGAGGGCAGTGTTGCGGTCGGCTTCGCCACGGGTGAGGTCGGCTCTGTCACTGTCAACGAGGGCACGGGGGTCTCGGTCAACGTCACGGGCGTTGAGGGGACCGGCGAGGTCGGCACTGCGGTAGTCGTCCTGAATGTCGCCGTCAACGTCACGGGCGTTGAGGGGACTGGCGAGGTCGGAACAGTCACCGTCGTCGAGGGCACCGGCGTCCTTGTCAACGTCACGGGCGTTGAGGGGACGGGTGGGGTCGGCGACGTAGCCATTAGCGGCGACTCGACGGTTACGGTCACGGGCGTTGAGGGGACGGGTGGGGTCGGCACCGTCACGGCTACCGGCGCGGCGCGGGTCGTCGTTAGCGGTCTGGGTGCTACGGGCCAAGTTGGCTCTGTCACGGTCACTGGCGATGCCAGGGTCACCGTCACCGGCGTCAGCGCCACGGGCCAAGTAGGGCAGGTTCTGGTGTGGGGAAGGATTGTTCCAGCGCCCGGAACAAGTTATACTCCGATCACTCCGGCGTCTGGTACAATCTGGACCGAGATTGCTGCGTAAGGAACGGGCATGGCAAGTACATACACGGCGAACGGTGGTATCGAGCTTATCGCGACGGGCGAACAGTCCGGAACGTGGGGTACGACGACCAACAACAATCTGTCGATCATCGACCGCCTGACCAACGGCGTCGGCGCGATCACGCTGTCTGGAACTACGCACACACTGACGACTACGGACGGCACGCTGTCGGATGGCCAGTACCGGGTACTGGTGTTCGGCGGTAGCCCCAGCGGCACGAACACGGTTACGATCTCGCCCAACGACGCGCAGCACCTGTACTTCGTGAAGAACGGATCTGGCCAGAGTGTTGTGCTGTCGCAAGGATCGGGAACCACAGTCACCGTTGCGAATGGCAAGAGTGCGATTGTCTACTCGGACGGCGGCGGTGCGGGGGCCAACGTCGTCGATCTGACGAGCACGTTTAACTTCCAGCCCCTAACGGCCACACTGACGGCGATTGGCGCGCTGGCCGTGACCGACAGCAACATCATCGTCGGCAACGGTTCGACGTGGGTTGCGGAGAGCGGCGCTACGGCTCGGACGTCGCTGGGGCTTGGGACAGGAGATAGCCCGACCTTCGCAGGTGTGACGACTGGCCAAGTCGACATCACGGGAACCGGCGACCTCCGCCTTCAGGATACGACAGGCGGTCAGTACGTCGCGCTTCAGGCTCCGGGTACGGTGTCTGCCAGCTACACGCTGACGCTGCCTGCGGCGGATGGGACGAGCGGGCAGGCAATCGTGACGGACGGCGCAGGGAACCTTAGTTTTGGCAGCGCGGGAATCGGCTTCGGCAAAGCCATCGCTGCGGCTTTGATCTTCGGATAAGGAGAAAGTACCGTGGCAAACCCGAACATCATCAACGCCACTTCGATCCTCGGCAAGTCGGCTGTTGTGGACTTGACGACAACGGGAGCAACGTCGGTTGTGAGCAATGCTTCCGGAAGCAACAAAGTGCTCAAGATCAACTCGCTGGTTGTGTCGAACGTAGACGGCACCAATGCCGCCGACATCACGATTAGCTACTACAGCGCGGCGGCTCTTGGCGGCACGGCGACCCAGATCGTGAGCACAGTGAGCGTGCCTGCGGATGCGTCGCTCGTGGTCATCGACAAGAACACCTCGATCTACCTTGAGGAAGACAAGTCGATTGGGGCGACGGCGGGTGCTGCGAACGACCTCAAGGTTGTATGCAGCTACGAGGAAATTTCGTGACCGTAAGGAGCAGACATGGCTCGTACTCCCGGCGGGACAATCAGTTCCTTCACGCTTCTGAGCACACCTGACGAACCGACGATCACGTCCGTCACGACGAGCATCGGCTCTGCGTCCGTGGCCTTCACAGCGCCGACGGATGTGGGCGATGCTGCGGTGTCGTCCTATGTGGTGACGGCTGTTGACGAGAGCAGCGGTGCTTCGACGGGTGGTACGGGGTCTACTTCGCCGATCACGGTGACACCTCCTGCTGGCGGCACGTTCAAGATCAGGATGCAGGCGCTGAACGCCTACGGGCCGGGGCGGCTGACGGAGTATGATACGGGGAACGAAATCTACGGCGGGGCCGAGTTGTGGGCTTGGGGCAGCAACAGCAACGGCCAACTCGGCGACGGCACTGTCGTCAGACGCTCCAGCCCTGTTCAAGTTGGCGCGCTAACGACATGGTTACAAGTTTCTTTGGGAGAAGAACATAGCGCAGTCTTAAAGACGGATGGAACGCTATGGACATTTGGAAGAAATAATAACGGGCAACTTGGTGCTAATAATCTTATTTCAAGGTCTAGCCCAGTCCAAGTTGGCGCTCTTACAACATGGTCTAAGGTAACATTGGGGGCTGACCACAGTGTTGCATTAAAATCAGATGGTACATTGTGGACGTGGGGAAACAATAGTTCTGGACAACTTGGGACGGGAACAGATGTAAATCGTTCCAGCCCTGTTCAAGTTGGCGTTTTAACAAATTGGTACAACCCTGCGGCTGGAAGTAATACGACTATTTCATTGAAAACAGATGGCACGTTGTGGGGTTGGGGATCGAACCAGCTTGGCATGTTGGGCGATGGTACAGTTGTCAACAAATCTAGCCCAATTCAAATCGGTTCTTTAACAAATTGGGCTCAAGTATCGGTCGGTGTATTGTTTTGCTCTGCCATCAAAACAGACGGTACTTTGTGGGCTTGGGGTGGTGGGGGAGATGGCAGGCTTGGGACTGGTGATGAAATCAACAAATCAAGCCCCGTTCAAGTCGGCGCTTTGACAAATTGGTCTTACGTTTCTGCTGGCGGCGGGTTTTGTTCCTCAATTAAAACAGATGGCACGTTGTGGGGATGGGGGGAAAACATACGCGGTGCTGTTGGAGACGGAACGGTAGTTCGTCGTTCCAGTCCTGTTCAGGTCGGCGCTTTGACAAATTGGGCTGCTGTTGGCGCTCATCAAGCCCATTGTGTGGCGCATAAAACTGACGGAACTTTGTGGTCTTGGGGCAACAACTACAACGGCCAACTTGGCATTGGAAACACCATATATCGATCCAGCCCTGTGCAGGTTGGGGCTTTAACCTCTTGGGCTGGTGTCTCTAAAGGGGCTAATGCTCTTTTCTCCTCAGCCCTCTACGGAGTAGTATAAAATGCCGAACTTCTCTGGGGTATGGGATCTGAAGGATCAGGTGCAGGCCATCGCTGCGGGGCGGTGGACGGGGGTGCCGACGTTTGAGTTGTATGCGTGGGGGCGGAACAACGAAGGCCAACTGGGTCAAAACAATTCCACAATTCTCGACCGCTCCAGCCCTGTTCAAATTGGCGTTTTAACTAACTGGTTGCAGGCTTCGGCAGGCCAAAGTTTTATTGCTTCTGTCAAAACTGACGGCACTCTGTGGACTTGGGGCTCAAACAACCAAGGTAAACTAGGTCAAAACACTGACACAACCGTTTCTCGCTCCAGTCCTGTTCAAGTTGGTGCTCTTACAAATTGGTCGCAGGTTGCTGCGGGTGTTAGTCACGCCGCATCTGTTAAAACTGACGGCACGACGTGGACATGGGGCTTTAATGGTACTGGGGCACTCGGTGATGGCACCATCGTCTCCCGCTCCAGCCCTGTCCAAATTGGCGCTCTGACAGACTGGTATCAGGTTTCCGCTGGCAACGAACACACCGTTTCTGTCAAGACCGACGGCACTTTGTGGGCTTGGGGAGAAAACACCAACGGCCAACTTGGCAACAATACAATTACCCGCCGCTCCAGCCCCGTTCAAATTGGCGCTTTAACGGACTGGACGAAAGTTTCGGCGGGCGACAGCTTTACTGCCTCTGTCAAGACCGATGGCACTTTGTGGACTTGGGGCTCTAACAATAACGGCAAATTAGGTCAAGGGATTAATCCTGCCATCAGCCGCTCCAGCCCTGTTCAGATTGGCGCTTTGACTAACTGGTCGCAGGTAGCGGCGGGTAACAGCCACACCGCCTCTATCAAGACCGACGGCACTCTGTGGGCTTGGGGCTATAACAATCGCGGCCAATTAGGTCAGGGCAATGAAGTTAACCGATCCAGTCCTGTTCAAGTTGGTGCTCTTACAAATTGGTCACAGGTTGCTGCGGGCGATAACTTTACAGCCGCTGTCAAGACCGACGGCACGCTTTGGACTTGGGGCGAAAATCTTAACGGACAACTTGGAACCAATACGGTCGTGAGAGTATCTAGCCCTGTCCAAATAGGAACCCTGACCAATTGGTATCAAGTTTCGGCTGGCAATAGCCATACTGCTGCTATCACTCAGAGCACAACCAATTGACCCACCAGTTCCACTTCCTCGCAGGTCTCCCCCGTTCCGGCAGCACCGTGCTGGCCGCCCTGCTCAATCAACACCCCGACGTCCACGCCAGCCCCACGAGCGGCATGGGCGAGGTGATGTTCAACACGTTCAAGGCGTGGCAGGGCAGCAGCGCGGAGCAGGCGGCACCCGACGGCGAGCAGATAAAGCGCGTGCTGCGTAGCATCATGGATGCGAAGTACGCCCACATCGAGAAGCCGGTCATCATCGACAAGGCGCGCAACTGGGCCGAGGCGTCGTCGCTGGCCGTGCTCAACGACCTGCTGGGCCGCAAGCCGAAGATCATCGCCACCGTCCGCAACGTCGAGGACTGCGCCGCTTCCTTCGTGCGGATCGTGAAGCCGAACGACCTTGAGACCTTCCTGCGGACGAGCGACCTGATCGACCATCTAAAGAAGTCGTATCAGGTGCTGAACAGCGGCTACAACGCCGACAAGTCGTGCTTCCTGTTCGTCGAGTACGAAGACCTGCTGGAAGAGCCCGAGAAGCAGATGCGTCGGATCGAGGAGTTCCTCGGCCTGCCTGCCTTCGACTACGACCTGCACCATCTCGACGAGACTGCGCCGAAGGAGCGGGACGAGGAGATCTGGCAGGTGCCGGGTCTGCACGACGTCAAGCCTGAGTTGAAGAAGCAGCACAACCAAGACAGCCGCGACGTTCTGGAGCACATGTACCAGACCTTCGTGCAACCGTGCTTCTGGCGTGAGAAGCCGCTGACGACCGAGATGATCCACCCGCTGGACATGCAGCTCGCCGCCGGGATCATCGGCGACTTCGACAAGGGCGAGAAGATCGCGCAGGAGCTGGCGATCAAGGAGCCGAAGAACCACCGCGCTGCCTTCAACCGTGGCTGGTACGAGATGCGGAAGGGCCACCTGCTCGACGGCATGATCCTGCTGAACCGAGGCCGCATCGAGAAGGTCTTCGGCAACGAGGCACCGAGTGTGCCGACGCCGATCTGGGACGGGGTGTCCACGGGCACGGCGCTCTTGAACCTTGAGGCTGGCCTCGGCGACCAGATCCACGGTGCGCGGTTCGCGAGGGAACTGAAGAGGCGCGGCAATCAGGTGATCGTGGCGTGCTCTGGGCCGCTGGCGATGGTCATGCGGAACACCGAGGGCGTGGACATGGTGATCCAGCACGAGGCCGCGTTTGGCGTCGTGCATGACTTCTGGGTGCCGAGCATGACGGCGAGCATCCCGCTGCGGTGGCAGTACCGGGACATTGACGGCTCGCCCTATGTGCTTCGGCCTGATGTCGCAAAGGGCGACAAGATCCGCATCGGCCTGCGCTGGCAGGGCAACCCGCAGTTCGAGCACGAGCAGCATAGGCTGTTCCCGCCGCAGTTCATGTTCAACGCGGTGCGCGGTCTGGATGTGGAGTATGTGAGCCTCCAGCGTGACGCGGGCGCGGAGCAGCGTCCGTCGTGGGTCAAGGAGGTCGATCTTTCGCATTGGGGTGCGACTGCGATGGCTGTTGCATCCTGCGATCTTGTGATAACGTCATGCACATCGGTGGCGCACTTGGCTGGTGCGATGGGCGTGCCGACGTGGATCGTGGTTCCGGTTCTGCCGTACTATCTGTGGGCCAAGCCGGGCAACTTGACTGAGTGGTACGACAGCGTCAGGCTGTTCCGGCAGAAGGGACATGGAGACTGGGCATCGGTCTTCAGTGAGGTGAAAAAGGAGTTGCACCATGCCTACGAAAGCGGGCTTCTGGATTCGGGTCAAGAACGGGCAGGTTACCGACGTCTGGGACTACAGGCCGTCGGATGACAAGCTGGCGAAGGAGCCGGGCTGGCGCGAGGCCGTCGAGGTCATGCCGGATCTGGTTGCCAACCGCGAGATCGTGACGACGCATCACTTCGACATCGACGTGACGCCCGCGCAGATCGTGTGGGGCAAGCGTGCTGTCGAGGTCGAGGAGCGCAAGGACGGTCTGCGGGCGCAGGCCAAGGCTGCGTTCAAGGCCGTGGTGGACGCGGAGATCGCCAAGGAGACCGACCAGTATCCCGACACGCAGTACGACGCTGCGGTGGTGGATGCGGCGCGTGTGGTCTTCGAGGATCGCATGGACGCCATCGCCGCCGCCGTGACGCACGAGGACGTAGACGCGCTCTGACGGAGTAGACTCCTATGGCCGAACGCTACCCCGGTGGAGTGATCTCCAAGACGCCTCCGACAGTGACGCCCCCTGTTGCAGGGGAAGGCGGCTCTGCGTCTGGCATGTGGACGCTCGACACCGTGCTGGAGTACGAGAAGGCGGGGGCTTGGCCGAAGCCTGTGTTGCCGAGGGAGTTGTATGCGTGGGGAACAAACGGTAGTGGTAATCTTGGCGACGGCACTGTAGTCAACAAATCCAGTCCTGTTCAGATTGGTGCTTTAACAACTTGGAGCACCATATCGATATATCCTAGTGGTAGTTTTACACTCTCGACAACTACAAGCGGCGAACTATACGCTTGGGGGCTTAATTCTGATGGGCAGATTGGAGATGCCACTCGTGTAAGCAAATCCAGCCCTGTTCAAGTTGGTGCGTTAACAAACTGGTCTCAGGTGTCAGCAGGAATTAGCCACTCTGTGTCCATAAAAACAGATGGCACTCTTTGGTCTTGGGGGTATAACGGTCTTGGCGCTCTTGGCCTAAATGATCGGGTGACCAGATCAAGCCCTGTTCAAGTTGGAGTTTTAACCAACTGGGCTTATGTCAGCGGTGGCAGTAGTTTTTGCACTTCCGTAAAAACTGACGGAACCCTGTGGTCTTGGGGCTGGAGCGCTACTGGAAGACTCGGTTTAAATGATGCAGTTTATAGATCAAGCCCAGTACAGGTTGGGGCTCTAACTAATTGGTCAAAAACCATGTCTGGAGAGGGGCAGACCCACGCCGTAAAAACAGACGGCACGTTGTGGGCGTGGGGTCAAGGTAGCAGCGGGAAACTTGGCACTGGTAATATTACTACCTTATCCAGCCCTGTTCAAGTTGGTGCTCTGACAAATTGGAGTTTGCCTAGAACAGGCAAGGATACCGCAGGTGCCATAAAAACAGACGGCACGTTGTGGATGTGGGGAGAAAACAACTCTGGGCAGGTTGGCGACAATACTAGAGTCAACAAATCAAGCCCCGTTCAAATCGGTGGAGCCGTGTGGTCAAACGCAGGCAGAACGGCTAATCACACTGTAGCTGTAAAAACAGACGGCACGTTGTGGGCGTGGGGTGAGGGCGCTGCTGGCAGACTGGGATCAAACAACACTTTAAGCCGTTCCAGCCCAGTTCAAGTCGGATCTCTTTTGAATTGGAATGTGCCTCAAACGGGCAGCAACTTTTCTTTGGCCACAACCAGAGGCTAACCCGTGCATTCCCTCAACTACAGCTACAACCAATCCGTCACCAAAGCCTACATCATCCGCATCCCCGACCACGAGAGGTCAGCACAGAAAGCGCAACGCTGTGCCGACAGTTGCGATCTGGCGGGGATGCCGTGGGCCTACTGGGACGCCTACGACGGCGTCCAAAACCCGATCAAGCCACCGCATCACCACGGCGGTGTGCCCGCGATGGTCAAGGTGACCGACCACTACCTGACGCGCGGGGAGGTGGCCTGCGCGCTGTCTCACATTAGCCTGTGGCAGAAGTGCGTTCTCGACGACCAGCCGCTAGTGGTTCTGGAGCATGACGCGATCATGGTGCAGGCTTACACGCACCACGCGGTGTTCAACTCGATCTGCTACCTCGGCAGCAACGAACAGGTGAACCAAGGTTGGCAGGTCTTGCCAACGCCGCCGCACGCGAGCGAGGGGCCGAACTACCACTTCATCTGCCGGGCGCACAGCTACGCCATTGATCCTACGGTGGCCAAGAACATGCTGGCCCATGTGCTCAAGTACGGCATCAGCGCGCCGCTCGACATCATGCTGCGGGCCGACATTTTCCCCATTCACCAGATGGGCCTCTACGCCTACAACGGCTGGGAAGGCGACATGAAGGACACGACGATCCTCGGTCGCCCGCTCGAAGGACGCACGACGCAGCGCAACGACGATCTGGCACGATGAAGTTCAGCGTCATTTTCCACGACCACACCAAGCAGTCGCTTGGCCGGATCTTCAACGAGGTCGGCATCCCGAGGACGGTGGTCGAGATCGGTGCCTTCGAGGGCGAGACGACCTGCAACTTCGCCGCCTTCCTGCGCCAGTGCGGCGAGTTTTCCTACTACGTCATCGACCCGTTCACGGCGTCCGAGAACCTCAAGCAGCCGGTGCTGGACGAAGCGCGGCGGCTGTTCCTTGACAACATCGCCCAGTTCCCCGAGGTGGAGCTGATCGAAAAGACATCGCTCGACGGGTTGATCGACCTGCGCCTGCGCGGGGTCAAGGCGGATCTGATCTACGTCGACGGGTCGCACTTCGCGAAGGACGTGCTGCTCGACGCGGCGCTGGGGTTCGAGTTGCTGAACAAGGACGGTGTCATGCTCTTCGACGATGCGGTCAGCTGGCGCTACGGCGACAGCATCCACGACAGCCCGAAGCAGGCGGTGGACGCCTTCATCGCCTGCAACTGGAATCGCCTGAAAGTTCTGGAGACGCCGACCGGGTATCAGGTCGCGATACAGCGCACATGCTAGTCTTCACCAACGGCTGCTTCGACATCCTTCACGTCGGCCACATCCAGTACCTTGAACAGTCTCGCGCGTTGGGAAAGTATCTGGTCGTTGGCTTGAATAGCGACGAGTCGGTGCGCCGGTTGAAGGGCGACAGCCGCCCGATCAACTGTCAGGAAGACCGCAAGCGCGTGCTGCTCGCCCTGCGCTGCGTGGACGCGGTCTACATTTTCGACGAGGACACGCCTTACGGGCTTATCAAGCGCGTGAAGCCTGATATCATCACGAAGGGGGGAGACTACAGGGAGCAGGAGGTCGTGGGTCACGATCTCGCGCGGGTCGTCATCCTCCCCTATGTCGACGGCAAATCAACAACGGGAGTAGTCAATGCGTGTGGTGGAGAAGGGCTGGGGGCACGAGCTCATCTGGTCGGACGAGGACGAGTACTGTGGGAAGGACTTGGTCTTTAAGAAGGGCGGCCGGTGCTCGATGCACTTTCACGCCAAGAAGACCGAGACATGGATGGTGAGATCGGGTGCCTTCGAGGTGCGCTGGATCGAGACCAAGACGGCGAAACTCCAGACGATGAGCCTGATGCCGGGGGCCGTGTGGCACAACCCGCGCTTCTCGCCGCACCAGTTGATCTGTCTGGAGGAGGGCACGGTGTCCGAGGTCTCAACCCACGACGACCCGAACGACAACTACCGCGTGTTGCCGGGTGACGGGCAATGAGGTTTCTGGTTATCGGAGATGCGTGCCACGACGTCTACAAGTACGGCACCATCAAGCGGCTGAACCCCGAGGCGTCGGCTCCGTTGCTGTCGATGCACGGCACCGAGATTCGCGCTGGCATGGCGCTGAACGTCGCTGCCAACCTGCGCGCCTTCGGCGTGGACGTGATCACCGAAGTGCCGAAGAACGGCGTGTCGTTCAAAACGCGCTACATCGACGAGAAAAGTGGGCAGCAACTGCTGCGCGTGGACGACGACAACGTGCCCGACAAGGTGTGGAAGGACGTCAGGGTCTACAACCCCGACGACTTCGACGCGGTGATCGTCTCGGACTACAACAAGGGCTTCCTGACCGACAACGACATCGCCCAGTTGTCGCGGTTCAAGAACTGCTACATCGACACGAAGAAGCGCCACCTCGGCGGTCTGGGGCCTGCATGGTTCAAGATCAACGCAGCGGAGGAGGGGGCGCTCCTATCACGGCCCACGAACCTTGTGGTGACGCTCGGGGCAGACGGGGCTCGGCACAACAGCACGACGGTAGCACCGGGTTTCCCGGTCGATGTGGTGGACGTCTGCGGCGCGGGGGACACGTTCCTCGCGGCCTTTGCCTTTGCCATGACGAGCGGATGCAATGTGCCGACGTCGATGAACTTCGCCAACCGCTGCGCCGCGATCACTTGCACGAAGATCGGGACGTATGCCCTGAAGTCGCACGAGGTGCCGACGCTATGATCCTCATCACCGGGCATCGTGGCTTCATTGGCAGCAACATGATGCGCGTATTCCCAGACGCGCGGGGTTACGAATGGGGCGACGGAAAGGTCGATCTCACCGGCATCTCGCGCGTCATCCATCTCGGCGCGATCACCGACACCCAGTTTACCGACTGGAAGATTCTGGCCGAGCGGAACGTGAACTTCACCAAGGAACTCCTGCACGACTGCGCTGACCGCCAGATCCCGATCCAGATCGCATCGACGGCGGCGGTATACGGTTCCGGACCCCTGTTCCGCGAAGACGTTGCCGTCTTCCCGCCAAACGATTACGCCATGTCGAAGCGGATCACGGAACTCTACGTCCTCGACCGCGCTTGGCCGATGCCGGTGCAACTCTTCCGCTACTTCAACGTCTACGGGCCGCACGAGCACAAGGTCCAAGCCTCGCCGCACACGCGCTTTCGGAGGCAGGCTGCGGCGCTGGGCTACATCGAAGTCTTCGAAGGCAGCGAGGACATCAAGCGGGATTTTGTGCCCGTGGAGAAGGTGATCGACGTCCATCGACGCTTCTTTGACTTGGACGTCAGCGGCGTGTATAATCTCGGCACCGGAACGGCCACGTCCTTCATGGACGTGGCGCGGACCGTGGCCCGCGAAACGGGCGCCGAGATCGTGGAGGTACCAATGCCTGACCTCAAGGGCTACCAGCGGTACACTTGCGCGGACATGACAAAGACCAACGCGGCGCTTGGAGCCTGATCGAATGCCCTTGGCGAAGTTCCAGTTCCGGCCCGGGATCAACCGAGAGATCACCAACTACTCGAACGAGGGTGGTTGGTTTGACGGCGACAAGATCCGTTTTCGGTTTGGTTTTCCGGAGAAGATTGGGGGCTGGCGCAAGAACTCTGCGGCGTCGTTTCTGAACGTCTGCCGAGCTCTGCATCCTTGGGTGAATCTGTCCAACGAGCGGTATGTTGGCGTAGGCACGACGGCCAAGTACTATGTCGAGCGGGGCGGGGCATATTACGACATCACGCCCTTGCGGGCGACGACGGCTGCGGGCGACGTCACGTTTGCCGCCACGGACGGTTCGTATCAGATCACCGTGACGGACACGGGCCACGGCGCGGTGCAGGGCGATTTTGTCACGTTTAGCGGGGCGGCGTCACTTGGCGGGGTGATTACGGCGGGCGTGCTCAACCAAGAGTATGAAATCGTCGATGTTGTTGATGCGGACAACTACACCATCGAAGCGCGGACCGCGGGCACGAGCATCTCGTCCATTACCGTCAACGGGGAACTCGCGCCCACCTACGTGACAGCCAACTCTTCGGATAGCGGGGACGGCGGCGCGTCTGTTATCGGGGCATACCAGATTGGCTCCGGTCTGGACACCGCGGTCCTCGGAACAGGCTGGGGCGTTGGCGGATGGAGCCGTGGCGGCTGGGGCTCCGCTTCGAATGAGCCCATTGTCACGAACCAGCTTCGGCTTTGGTCGCACGACAACTATGGCGAGGACTTGCTGTTCAACGTCCGCGACGGGGGGATCTACTATTGGGACGCTTCCGGTGGGTTAAGTGCGCGTGGTGTTGCTTTGAGTTCGTTGTCTGGGGCAAATACGACCCCGACGATTGCGAAACAAGTCCTTGTTTCTGACAGGGACCGGCACATCATCGCCTTTGGTTGCGACCCCGAGACAAACATCGGCACACAGGATCCGCTGTTGATCCGGTTTTCGAGTCAGGAGAGCCTGACCGCTTGGAACAGTCTACCGACGAACACCGCGGGAGAGTTGCGGCTGGGTTCTGGATCAGAAATCATTATGGCCGTCGAGACGCGCCAGCAGATTCTGGTATTCACGGACACGACGCTGTATGCGATGCAGTTCTTGGGGCCGCCGTTCACCTTTGGCGTGGCGCCGATTTCAGAGAACATCACCATCCGTAGCCCGAATGCCGCTGTCGCCGTGGACGACACTGTTTTCTGGATGGGAAACAGCGAGTTCTACGTCTACTCTGGTGCGGTCCAGAGACTGCCGTGCGCTGTTCGCGATTACGTCTTCGACGACTTCAACTTCGACCAAGCCATGAAGGTGACAACGGGGCTGAATGCTGCGTTTGGCGAAGTGTGGTGGTTCTATCCGTCTGCCAACAGTTCTGAGAACAACAGGTACGTTGTTTACAACTACTTGGAGCAGACGTGGTACTACGGGACGATGTCCCGCACGGCATGGGAAGATCGCGGCATCTTCGACAATCCGATTGCGGCGGGAAGCGACGGGCATCTGTACCAGCACGAAAACGGCTTTGACGACGGCAGCACGAACCCGGCATCCGCCATTTCGGCGTACATCGAGTCGAGCCCTCTCGATCTGGACGACGGTCAGCAGTTCATGTTCATCGGTCGGCTGTTGCCGGACCTGTCGTTCCTGAACTCGACCGCTGCGGTTCCGACGGCTACGTTCACGACGCGGGTTCGAAACTTCCAGCAGGGTAACTTTACCTCGTCGTCTGTTAACACCTTTACCACGTCGACAGAGCAGATCTTCTTGCGGTTACGCGGTAGGCAGATGACGATCAAAGTCGACTCTGACGGGACGGGCGTGACGTGGCGGCTGGGCACCCAGCGGTATGACATTCGACCGGATGGGCGCAGATGAGCCGCAATCTTGTCAAACCCTTCTTCCCTGTCCCGCCGGGTCAGTACAATCAGGCGTATTTTGCGGAGATTGTGCGTTCCTTCTCCGTATATCTCGACCAGATACAGAACCCCGGGGAAGGTCGGAACACTTTTACGGTTTTTACGAACTTGCAGACAGACGACGTTGGTCTGGAGGTCGGGGCCGTCTTCAACCACGGCGGCTATCTCAAGGTCACGGAACCGAATACGCCGCATGTTCGTGGCAGCGGTGCGACGGGGCAGGTTGGCACGGTCACGGTCAATACGCCCTGACGGTGCTGGAAACCTGAAAAGACTTCTGCTAAAGTGCTGGCATACGCCGCATAGCGGCTGACACGCCGTCCTCGGCGCCGGGCCTCGCAGCACCGAATCTATCGTCTGCGCCAGCATCGACAGAGGGACGAGCGGATGCAAACTTCCGGCCAGCGCGTGATCGAGATGCCCATGGGGGGCATCGGATCGTTTCTGACTTCCAACATGGACGAGATTGACGACAACGTGCTGGCATTCGGTGCCCCGGCCGGTATCAACTCGTTTTCAGACATTGGCAATCGGATGGCCCAGATGGGCCGCAACGGGGACAGCTACGTTGTCCACGCCTCCGAACGCGAAGTCATGGTTCCTCGCGAGGTTGCGGAAAAGAACCCGCAGATGATGGGCATGATCCGCGAAGCGATTGCGGAGGAGGGTGCCGACCCTGACGCCTATGTTGTCGGTAGCCCGTCGAACTCGATCAACCCATACACGGGCCAGCGGGAGTTCTTTCTCAAGAAGCTCATCTCTGGCATCAAGAATCTGTTCAAGCGCGCGGCCACGGTTATCCTGCCGGTGGCGCTGAATGCGCTGTTCCCGGGCCTCGGTTCGATTGCCTCCGGTGCGCTCGGCGCCGGTATCGGCACGCTTGTTCAAGGCGGAAGCGCGAAGGACGCCCTGAAGAATGCGCTGCTCGGCGGCGCGATGGGTGGTCTTTACTCTGGCGTCAGCGGGGCTTTGAGCGGTCAGGGCTTCATGGAGGGCGTGAAGGCAGGGCTTCCTGCGGCCTTCCGGCCAGAGGCGCCTGTTCTAAGCGCCGCGGCGACTCCCGCAGGTGCAGCACCGCAGGCCGAACGCGGTTTCTTCGAGCGCCTGCTGCCGCAGAGCACGGCCCCCGAGGCCGTCGCAACGCGGGCCGCGGAAATCACAAAGAGCTTCGCGGACCGCGGCCTGACGATCTCCGCCGAAAAGGCGCTGGAGATGGCGACGCCTTCAGCTCTGAGGAATTACGGTCCGCTGATCGCGGCGGGCACATTGGCTGCGGGCGCACTGGGTGCGTTTGAAACGCCGTCCGTCAAGGCCGAGTCTCCGTTCCGTCCGCCGACGGAGGAAGAGATCGAAGCGGCGCGCGTCGGGGTTGCGCCAGCGCCCACCTTCGTAAGCCCCGCGGACGTCATGTCACGGCCCACGGACTTCTACAGCATGTACCTGTCCCCGCAGTATGCGGCCAAGGGTGGCCCGATGAACTTCCCCCGCAAGACGGGTGCGATTGCTGGGCCCGGGACGGGCACCTCAGATAGTATCCCGGCCATGCTTTCGGACGGTGAGTTTGTGATGACGGCCCGCGCTGTTCGTGGCGCTGGAAACGGAAGCAGGGAAAAAGGAGTGCGCAAGATGTACCAGATGATGCGCGCTTTTGAAGGGGGAGCCGTCTGATGGCCGTCACCGATCCGAGTTACGCGGGCCAAGTTTCGACACAGATCAGCCGTGTCGATCCCGAGGTTGAGGCGCTACGTCGTGGCCTTCTGCGCGACGTGTCGACCTACTTCCGGGGGTTTGACCGCCCTGTTCTGGATGCGTCCGGACAGCCCGTCATGGACCCTGTCACGGGTCTTCCCAAGACCGAGCGAGTGCCGGGGGCGATTGAGCGCGGGTATCCGGAACAACTGGACTACCGCATTGCCCCTATGTCTGGCGCGGAGCGGGAAGCGATTGCTGCCGCGCGCGGGGGCATTGGGGCGTTCCAGCCGTTTCTGTCGGCGGGCGAAGCGGCCATTCAGGGCGGTCAGAACATCCTGACGGCGGGGGCTGTTCCTGCGCTGCAACAGGGCATCGCCACGCTCGGCGGGGGTCTGAGTTCGCTGGCTGGTACGGGGGCGACCTTCGACCCGACGCGCGCCGCTGGGTTTATGAACCCCTACGAGACGGCGGCTGTTCAGCAGGCCATGTCGGACATCCAGCGCTCTGGTGACATTGCCCAGCAGGGTGTGCGGGCGCAAGCTGTTGGGCAGGGGGCGTTTGGTGGTTCTCGGCAGGCCATTGCCGAGCAGGAACTCCAGCGGAACGTGCTTGAACAGCAGGGCCGAACGGCTGGTCAGATGCGCGCGGCCGGTTACGAGTCTGCGGCGCAGCGTGCTCAACAGGCTTTTGAGCAGGCTCTTAATCGCCAACTTACCGGCGTCGGTCTTGTCGGGCAGCTTGGTCAGGGCATCGGCTCGCTCGCCGGTCAGTACGGGCAGTTTGGCACGCAGATGGGTCAGCTTGGTGTGCAGCAAGCGGGCATCGGCGAGATCGGCCAAAACATCATGTCCTCGCAACTCCAGAATGCCCTCGCGGCAGGGGGCCTTGAGCGCGGCATCAACCAGTCGGCACTCGAAGCGGTGCGGATGTCGAACCTCCAGCGGCAGACCTTCCCGCTCCAGCAGTACGGGTATCTGTCCGACATCTACTCCGGCATCCCGACGGCGTCGTCGGTTATGACGGCGTCAACAGCGCCCTCCGTTTCGCCGTTCCAGACGGCTATCGGTCTTGGTATCAGTGGCTTGTCCGCGGCAGCGGGCGCTCAAAAAGCGGGGCTTTTCTGATGAACGTCTACCAGCGTCCTCTCTTTCGCCAAGCCGGGGGCCCCGTTGCCCAGATGCCGCCGCAAATGGCCGCTCCCGAAGTCGCTGTCGGTCAGGCCGAGGCCGAGGCATCGGCAGGCATGGAGCGCGTCGGCATCGACTACCTCGCCCAGACCATGGGCGGTATCGACGCTGCCACCGACGCGAAAGGCCTGATCGACGCACTGCGCGGCAATAGCAAGCCCATCGAAGCGCGGTACGCGGAACTCGCACAGTTCGTTGGCGAGCAAGACGCTCGTCAGACGCCGGAAAGTGTGCTCGCTCTCGTGCAGCCCACGCTGATGATGACGGAGCAGGGCGCTGTCGATAGTGGTATCGGCGAGCTCATGCAGAACATCGTCGGGCAGGTCGAGATGGAGACCGAGGGCGGCGCACCGACGCCCATGGCTGGCGGCGTTGGGTCGCTTATGATGGCAGGCGCCCCGCAAGCGGAGGTTGGGCAGCCGCCCGTCCAAAATTTTAGGAACGGCGGTCTTGTCCAGCGCTTCCAAGTCGGAGGCGAAGCGCAGGGCCGTCTTGGTCAAATCTACTCCGAGATGCTGCCCGTGTACCAAAGCGTCCTCGGGCCGGGCGGTAGCGAAGAGGCCAAGGCACAAGCGCTCTTTGCCATCGCGCAAGCGGCCGGGCAATTTGCGGCAGGTCGTGGTCCGCAAGGCGAGGACCTTCGCGGCGCATCGCCAGCAGCGGCCTTCGCTGCAAACCTCGGCGGTCTGAGCGGGTCGCTCCAGCAGCAAGCCGCCGCACGAGCGCAGGAGGAGCGCGCTTTACGGCTCGCGGCCCTGCAAGGGGCGCAGCAGGAATACAGTGCGGAGCGGGCTGCGGCTCGTCAGTCTCGGGCAGAGGCGGACATCAAGGGCATTCCGATGAGCGTCTTCGGGCAACTTACGCCGGAAGAACAGCGCAGGGTTATATTTGGGGACGCCGCTGCCGAAAAACCCGTCGTCCTTCCGCCCGGGGCTGTTTTGGCTGATCCCAGCGGCAAAATTCTTGCGCAGAACACCACTTCTGACGAAAAGCCGCTTATTCTAGGTGTTGGCGAAGTAGCCTTCGACGCCTCTGGGCGACAGATTGCTGCTGGAAGAGCACCGGACAGAAAAACAGTACAGCTTTCGCCGGGGGAAGTTGTGGTCGATTCCGTCACAGGAGAAACCATCGCGGCGTCCCCAGAAAAAGCGCAAACGTACACGCTTTCGCCCGGGCAAGTCGTCCAAGACGCACAAGGAAAAACAATCGCGGAAGGCCCGCCGCTGCCCGCACAGACAATCACTTTGTCCCCCGGCCAGACTGTCGTCAATGCGCGGACGGGGGAGGTAATCGCGGCGTCTCCTGACAGGCCGCAGACCTACACGCTTTCCGCTGGGCAGGTTGTCAAAGATGCACAAGGCGCCGTAATCGCGGAAGGCCCTCCGGCCGAAGCAAAAAAGCACCTGCTTGGACCCAATCAGGTTCTTGTGGACGAGAACAACAACGTCGTCGCGGCCGGTCAGGTCGTCCGCAACGTCGTCACGCTGTCCCCCGGCCAAAAGGTTATCGACCAAGATACCGCGGAAGTGATCGCCGAAGCCCCGCGCGCTCCGCTTGTGCTTGGCGAAGGTGCCGTGGCGTTCGATGAAAGCGGCAGACTTGTCGCCCAAAACATCAAGAGCAGCGAGCCGAAGACGTTTACTCTTTCGCCGGGACAAACGGTCTACGATGAAAAAGGCAATGTCCTTGTCACAAATCCGAAGGGCGAGGATGCACGGCTTCTGACTGTCGAAGGCGCGGTGATCGACGTTTCCGATCCAAGAAATGCTCGCGTTGTATATCAAACTCCTACCCGGGAACTTCGGGAGGTTAACAATCAACTGCTCCTCGTTGACCCCGTCACCAAACAGGCCGAAGTTCTGTTTGGGGCGCCACCTGCGCAAACTCCTGACTACAAGGTCATTCGTGACAATCGTACAGGCCTTACGACGACCATCGACGCCACGACAGAGGAAGGTCGTGCGGCAATCGCAAAAGCGAATGCCGACAACGCCAGTGCTGGAACAACCATCGTCGAAGTCGGCAACATGCCGACCGACGCCACTCCGACGGCAAAGGCATTCCTCGTCGGAAACCGCACCTACAACAGCTTCGACGGGGGACGGACGTATGTGTCCGAAACAGGGGTCATTTCCCCGATGCCCGCGGATGCGGTTCCGCTTAGCGACACGATTGCTGCGGATGTTCAAAAGAGCGCTCGACTGCGCGCTGCCGCTGGGGATCAATTGGATGAGCTTAACGCTCGACTTGGTCGTGGTCTTCGTGCAGGAGATCCCGGCAACCCGCAGCCCGTCTCTCCGGAGGATCAGGCGCTCGTGCGAAATGCTGCGGAAGCCGCTCTCAACGGCACTGGCCCGTGGTCGGCCCTTGCGTCGGGTATGGACTCCATGCTCGGCGGCGCAATCCCGGCACTAAGAGAAACCTTCCAAGACACACAGGAAAACCGGCAGTTCCTGAGGGCGATTTCTGTTCTTGGGAGATCGGCCCTTGTCGTCAACCCGCGGTTCCCTGTTGCAGAAATGGAGCGCGTGGCGGAACTATTCCCGAATCCAGACGTTGTTTGGCGTAACCCGCGCACCGAAGCGAACAAACTCGTTGAGCTAAAGGCTCTCGCCGAAGAGCAACTATCGGCAAACTTGACCAACCTGTCCGAGGGACGCATTCTTGACGATGCAACTCAGATGGCTGTTCTGGCAAACAACCATGAACTTGAGCGGCTGTTAAACTTGCTCGCCGGAGTTCCTCGTAAGGGAGAAGGCGCATCGTCGGCAACAGTTGACTCGCTTCGAAACTTCATTCGCGGGCAGAGGTAATAATGGCTGACCAGAGCGTTCCCTACATTCCTCCCGTCACGTTCAGCAAACCGGCCTTCGAGGCATATGCTAGAGCACTTCGCGAGGAAGGTACTTCTCAACCGAATGCCGCGATTGCAAGAACTTTGGCAGAAGAGGTCGGGGTAGATCAGGGGGACCTGTTTACCTATGAAAGCCTTCGGAATGGCACGGCGCGTCTTTTTGATCTTGACCCGCAAAATAAAGGTCTTCCCCCGGCCGAGCGCGCGCTGTCCGACGACCAAATCATCTCCCTTTTCGCTGTTGATGAGCAGGGAGACCCGATCCAAGCGGGTACGTTTGCCGCCGGTTTTGGACGCGGCATCGCACCTGCGGCAGGCGGATTCGCCGGTATGGTTGGCGGGGCTAAGGCGGGCTTTGCCATGCAGCAGCCCATACCCCCGGCGGGACCTGTCGCCATTGGCATCAAAGCCGCCATACCTGTCGTCTCCGGAATCGTTGGAATGTTCGGCGGAATGGCTGCGGGGGAAGCCGTAACGGAAGCGCTTGTTGGACCAGAGCGCCCACTTCTTCCGGGCCACACGGCAGAATACGAGCAAGGCAAGACTGCGGCAGGCGTCATAGGATTTCTTCCGACGCCCTTTGTCATCGGCAAAGGGGTGCAGTTTGGCGCGGCTCAATATCTCGACAACCTCGCCAAAACGACAGGAGCGGCTGGCCCGCGAAGCGTGCGCATCGTTCAAGGCATGGAGCGCCTGCTTGACAGGACGGGTTCCGCGGCCCGCGGAGCACCGAAGACGACGCTTGCTTTGGAAACTCTTGCGGGGGCAGGTCAAGTCGCTGGAGCCGGATTTGCAGAGCAGCAGTTTCCCGGCCAACCAATACCACGGGTAGTGTCTGAAATTGCGGGGGGTCTTGGCGCGACGGCTGTATCGGCCCCGTTTTCTACGTTTGGGACGGCGATTACGAACGGAGACCTCCGAAACGCTTTTGTCGCTGCGCGCGAACGGTATCGTGCGGCGGGGCCGGGCATGGCCGAAAAGGTCGGAGCGGCTCTTTCCCCGATGGCAGAGGCTCGCCAGCGGGAAGCCGTTAACAAGATCATCTCTGTTCTCGAAGCAGAGGGTGAGGACGTTGATGCTATTATAGAGCGCCTCTCATCTAACGAGATCTCACAGTATCTTGTTGACGCAGACGGGAAACCGATTCCCCTTACTGCGGGAATGAAGGCCGGTAGTCCTGCGCTTCTTGCCATTGAAGCCTCGTTGGATCAACTTGGTTCGACGCTAGGTAGGGAGAGGACTGCTGCCAGTCAGCAGGGCATCAAGGCTCTGCGCAATGTCATCATCGCAATGGCTCAGACTGGCGACCAGCAAGCTCTTCAGCAAGTTGGTTCGCTGTCAAAAGACATTTTTGACGCTGAACTGTCTAGCAATCTCACAACGGCGACGGACAACGTCCTTGCGGCATTTGACCGAGTTCGCGGGGAAAGCCCTGAAACGAACATGCAGCTGTCTGAAAAGCTGTTTGACGTGACCTCGGAGCAACTGGCGCAAGCGCGGTTGAAAGAGCGTCGCCTCTGGAACAGTGTTCCAACCGCGGTTGTGTCGACGTTCATGGATGCTGATGGAAACGTCGTCAACGCTCCAAACTTCATTACGACGTGGAACAGGCTTCTTCCTGCTACTCCGGAAGCCAGAACCAACCTTTTGTCGGAAATGGGGACTCCAGAACTTGGCGCTTTCGTCAAGCGTAAGACGGACGAACTTGGTCTTGGTGCCAATCCGCCTACGCAACCGGGAGTTTTGACGACAGAGGAACTCGTCGAAATGCGCTCGCTTGCTTTAAGGAGGGGCCGGGCGCTGAACGCCGTCGGAAAGACGAATGAAGCACGGGTGGCCTTCGACATGGCAGACGCCATGCTTCTCGATCTTGAGAACGCGCTTGGGGACAGCCCGGATACTTCATATTCCATCGCGCGGTCTTATTCCCGTTCTCTAAACGACACCTTCACCCGTGCGTTTGGGGGGAAAGCCCTCCAAACGGAACGGACAGGGGCGGAAAGGATCGCTCCGGAACTTCTTGCTACTCGTCTATTCCAAGGCGGCAACGATCCGACATATCTCCGCATTGAGCAGATCAACGAGATTGGCCAGTTTGCCCTTCGCGAAGAACTTCCAGAGGCGGATCGTGTAGCCAACAGCATCATGGGCGTCACGGAAAAACTGATCCGTAATGCACGCGCCGCGGCTTTTGATCCAGAAGCCGGAACGGTGAATCGCCGTTCTTTGGTGCGGTGGATGGAGCAAAACAAGGAATTGCTGGACATGTTCCCGGCAGTTCGCGCGGATCTTGAGGACGCAGGGAAAGCCAACCTTCTTCTTGGTGACACCCTACAGCAAAACAAGGAGCGTCTTGCCGAACTTCGTGGGCAGGTCAGTTTTATGGACATCCTGCCGCCGTCCGCGGGTGGACCGGAAAGTCCGACGGCCGCGATTGCTCGTGCGCTGTCCTCCGGCAACAAGAGGCCGATCAGTTCGCTGAACACACTTCTTGGCTATGTCGAAAGCGCTCCGGAAGACCTTCGCGGCCCGGCGATGACGGGATTGAAATCGGCCATCGTTGAGTGGGCTACAACTCGGGCGGGTGGGACGAGCAAACAAACCTTCAGCCCGTCTGCCATGTACGAAGCGATGTTCATGCCGCTTCCCGGCTCCGAGAACAGGGTAAAACTCTCGGAATGGATGGTGTCCAAAGGCGTCTCTTCGCAGGAAGAGGTAGACAGGATTCAGTCCTTCCTTCAAGAAATGGTGAAACTGGAGGCTGCCGAGGCATCCGGAAATATAGGTCAACTTGTTGAGCAAGCTGGCCCGATCCTAGACTTCTACCTTGCGATCACGGGTTCTGCGATTGGTACTAGAGCGCAGGCTTTGATTTCAGGTGGTGGGGGCCCCGGATCACTGATCGCTGCTGGGAAGGGCGCCGAAACAATGCGCCGCCTATTCTCCCAGATGCCTGCGGCGCTCAAGACTGACGTCATGTCTGAGATGATGCGAAATCCGGAACTTCTCGCTGCCATGATGCGTAAGCCGCGAACCGAGCGCGAAAGTATGCGCCTCGCGGAAAGAATTTCCAATTTCTTCGTTGATGCCGGGTTCGCGCCTGTTCGTCGCGCGGTGCCGGGGGTCGCTCGTGAAATCGCTCGTCCTGAGTATGAGATCCCCGTCGAAGAAGAACAGGTTGTCCCGACTACCCCTGTCCCGCCCGCGCCTGCTGCTGGAACAAGAGTTGCTCCCCCTCCTCCTCCAGCCCCTCCCGCAGCGCCCGCGGGACCGCCGCCGCCCGTTACATCTCCTCCCGTTGGACGGGCGGCGGCACCCACCCAACAGACGAGGTCCGCCTACTCTGCCTTATTCCCGTCCGACATTGTCTCGCCACTGATCCAGTCTCAACAAAGTGCTGGCATCCTCGGGTTGGCGGGACCGGGATGGCTGTCGTCAGAGTAGCCACTGCCTAGCCTGCTCCCCCAGCACTTGGCTGGATATGTCGATCTTGTCGCGCAGGGACTTGAGGATCTTCTCGTCGATGGTCCCCGGTGCGACAAGGTCGACGTAGGTGACGTTACGCTTCTGCCCGATTCGGTGTGCGCGGTCCTCGGACTGTAGCCTGATTTCGAGGTCGTAGCTGTTTGAGTAGTAGATGACGGTGCTGGCGGCGGTCAGGGTGATGCCGTAGCCGCCTGTCTTCGGTTGGCCCACGAAAAAGCGCAGGGGGTTCTGCGGATCTTGGAACCGTTGGATGGTGGCCTGCCGTTCGTCTTGAACGGTTGCGCCGTAGTAGGTTGCGGCCGATTCGGGCCCGAAGCGCTTGCGCAGGGCCTCGGTGATTCGAAGGAGATCCGCGGTCCACGTTGCCCAGATGATGGCCTTCCCGTCGATTTCCTCGACGACGTCGAGCAGTTCTGACAGGCGGTTGCTTGGCAGTTGGTGCATGGTGCCGTTGTCGTCTGTCAGGAATCCGCAACAGATTTGCTGGAGCCGCATGATCTGCGTGAGGACGCTGGCGGTAGTTGCGAGTTCGCCGCTGGCCAGTTGGGCGAGGGCAAGCTTCTTCATCTGGAGGTACGCGCTGTCCTGTTCCGGGGTGAGCGCGACATCTCGTCGCATATACACCTTTTCGGGTATATCGAGGCAGTCCTCCTTGAGCACGCGAGACGAAAACTTGGCCAGCTTTTTGGACAACTCGTCGAGGCGCTGGTAGCCGACGATCTCTTGGAACGACCTGTGCCCCATCGTCCGCCGGACGACATGGGCGTAGCGGTTCTGGAAGGAGAAGTAGGATGAGAAGCCCAGAGCCTTGTCCTCCAAGAACATGCACTGGCTGTAGAGGTCCATAGGGTTCTTAGTGACGGGAGAGCCCGTCAGAAGCCGCCGATAGCGGGCGAAGGCTCGGCCTACGCGGACCACGGCCTTGGTTCTCGCGGCGGTGCGGTTCTTGATGGTCGTGCTCTCGTCGACGACCATGATGTTGGCGGGGTTCCGGCGCAGGAAGAGTTCCGCAACCTTGGTTCCCTTGGCCGTGGACATCGCTTCGATGTTCATAACGAGGATCTTCAGAGCCGCCATGTCTTCGTCGATCAGGGCGGTCAGTTCCTTGAGATAGGCCTTGCCCTCTTTGGGCTCCCAACGGACCACGCGCCGCGGAACGCTGTCCGGGAGGTGGGCGGGGATTTCGCCTTTTGCCCAGTTGTCGTACACGCCTTTCGGTGCCAAGATGAGTGCCGCCCTGACCTTGCCCGCGAAGAACAGAGCGGCCATGTTGTCGATGGCGACCTTCGTCTTGCCCGTGCCCATTTCCATGAACAGGCCCCAGTACTCTGCGTCCCACGATTTTTCGAGCACGTCCTTCTGGTGAGCGTACGGGGTGGTCTTGTAGCTGTATCTGAGCATCGAAATTCTCCCTTGACACGGGAGAACGTATCGGATCTTATGCGAACTTGTCAACCCCGACGGGCTGGCACGACACACGAAGCACGAAAGGACGTCTGATGAACAACGACATACTTGCCATGATGGAGGACGAAGCGCCCTCCGTCGCCGCGCAGAACCTCGGAGGGTCTGCCCTGTCCGCAGTCTCCATCCTTGCACGCAAGATGCGCGACATGGAACAGGAGATCGAAACGGCGGAGGCAACGCTGAGTTCGCTCAAGAAGCAGTACTTGAAGTTGACTGACGAAGAACTGCCCGCAGTTCTGGAGGAACTCGGCATCGCCGAGATGAAGCTCGACGACGGCAGCAAGATCAAGCTGACGCAGATCTACGGCGCGTCCATCCCCGTCGACCGCCGGGAAGAGGCCTTCGCTTGGCTGCGCGAGAACGGCTATGACGACATCATCAAGAACACCGTCGCCTGTTCCTTCGGGCGCGGGGAGGATGATAAGGCCGCGAAATTCACTGACAGCATCCGTCGCATGGGTCTTGCGCCGGACACCAAGACCGAGGTCCACGCAATGACGCTCAAGGCGTTCGTCCGCGAGCGCGTGGAAACGGGCGACGAACTGCCCATGGACCTCTTCGGCGCCTTTGTTGGACAGCGCGCCGTCATCAAGAATGCAACCGTCAAGAAGGACAAGTGAAATGGCAAAACCCAGCACAGCGGTGGCTACCGCGAACGAGACGGCCGTCGCCGCTTTCGATCCGTCGATGTTCGAAGCCGACGCAGGGCGCGGCATGGAGAACATGGGGCAGGAAGATCTCGCCCTCCCGTTCCTCAAGATCGTATCCGGCCTAGATACGATCCTCGACACCCGCGAAGACGTCCGCAAGGGCGACATTCTCAACACCGTGTCCGGTCAGGCGTACAAGGGCAAGGAAGGCATCCGCGTCATCCCCTGCGCCTACCAGCGCAGGTTCATCCAGTGGGCACCGCGCGGATCCGGAACTGGCGCCCCGCGCGCGATCTACGACCCCGACCAAGAGCGTCCGAAAACGCAGCGTAGCGCCGAGGACAATCGCGAGTACGTCGTTGGCGGAAACGGCGATTATATCGACGAGACGCACCAGCACTTCGTCATCGTGCTCAACCCGGATGGCTCGGCGGAAACGGCGCTCATCGCCATGAAGTCCACGCAACTCAAGAAGTCGCGGAAGTGGAACTCCATGATCCAGAGCCGCTCCATGGTCGGGAAGAACGGCCCCTTCACGCCGCCGCGCTTCTCACACGTCTACCTGCTCAAATCCGTGGCCGAGGAGAACTCCAAAGGCTCGTGGCACGGATGGGAGGTCGCCCTCGAAGGCCCCGTAACCGACGCAAGCCTCTACAAACGCGCCAGAGACTTCGCGAACTCCATCCTCGCTGGCGATGTCGTCGTCCGTCACGTTGACGAAGAAGACCGGAACGAAGCAGATATCCCGTTCTGATCGCGACAAGGGCGTCCCGCACAGGGGCGCCCTACACACCCCGCGAGGACACAATGCTGACGCAGAAATTCATGGCCATCTTCGATGGCCTAGAAGAAGCCTATGGCTACTACAAAATCGAAAAACGAGAAGCCAACGGCAAAAACAAAGGCAAGGCAGGCATACTCCGCGAACCGCGGACCACGGCCCTGTGGGAAAACCACCTGTCGGGCAAGGGCGCCTCCCTTGGCATCATCCCCATCAACGCGCAGAACATGTGCAAGTGGGGCTGCATCGACATCGACCAATATCCGCTGGACCACGCGGCGCTGATGCAGAACATCCGGCGGCAAAAGCTGCCGCTCGTCGTCTGCCGTTCAAAGAGCGGCGGGGCGCACTGCTTCCTGTTCGCCACAGAGTGGATCGAAGCGCGAGACATGCAGAACTCCCTGCAATGCCTTGCCTCCACGCTTGGCTACAGCGACAGCGAAATCTTCCCCAAGCAGGTCAAACTCAACCTTGAGCGCGGGGACGTCGGCAACTTCCTGAATCTGCCGTACTATGACGCGGAGGACGGGCTGCGCTACGCCTTCCACGACGATGGCACTTCCGCCACGCTGGAAGAGTTCGTCGGGCTATACCAGCAGTATGTACAGACGCCGGAGCAGATCCTTCGTTTGCAGAATACCGACAGCATCAGCGACCCGATGATTGAGCACGCACCGCCGTGTTTGCAGGCGCTGATGAGGATCAAGGTCGGAGAGGGCGCGCGCAACAACGGCCTGTTCGACTTTGGAGTGTTTTTGCGCCAAGCGTACGTCGAAACGTGGGAGAGCGAGATCCTGCGTTACAACATGGAGTACATCGACCCGCCGTTGCCCTTGAACGAGGTCAACACAGTCGCCAAGCAACTGAACAAGAAAGACTACACCTACAAGTGCAGTGACGCGCCCATCAAGGCGTACTGCAACAAGGAACTCTGCCGCACGAAGAAGTTTGGCGTCAACTCTGCCGTGCAAGGGGCGACCATCGCCAACCTGAGAAAGTACAACTCGACGCCTCCGGTCTGGTTCCTCGACGTCAACGGAGAGCCGCTGGAGATCGACACGGAAGCGCTGATGAATCAAGGGGCGTTTCAGAAGGCCTGCACCGAGCAACTCAACTTCATGCCGCGCACGGTCAACAAGTCGACGTGGGAGGGACAAATCAGCCGCCTTCTGTCGGAGATGCGCGACAACGAAAGCGCCATCATCGAAGTGGCGCAGGATGCCAGCGTGTCCGGCCAGTTCTACGACTTCCTTGAAGAGTTCTGCCGACACCTGCAACAGGCGCAGGACAGGGAAGAAATCCTGCTTCGCCGCCCGTGGACAGACGAAGATCGCGGCCTGACCTACTTCCGACTCAAGGACTTGGAAGGCTTCCTCAAGAAGAACAAGTTCTTCGAATACAAGAGCCACAAGATTGCCCAGCGCCTGCGGGACATCAACGGCGAAAGTATCGTCCTCAAGATCAAAGGCCGCGCGGTTCGCGTCTGGCAGATTCCGGCCTTCGAAGTGGCCGACGTCGACATAGCTGCGCCCATGTTTGGAAACGGAAAGGAGATCCCGTTTTGACGACAATCCCGACTGAAATACCCGGCGTGAACCTCCGTTTCTTCGACTTCAGCGAGGAAACGCGGGACCGCATTTGGGAGATCTACCGCAGGAGGAAGGTCGACAAGATGACGCTTCGTGCCATGGCCCCAATCTACGGAGTGAGCAAGGAGCGCATTCGGCAGCTTGTTGCCAAGGCGCACAGGGCCGAGACCAAGCGCAAGCAGTTGAAGCGGCGGATGGAGCGAGGGGACGTTCCTCTGAGGATGGAAAACATGCCCCTGTCCGCAACCTGCTACTACGCCTTGAAACGTCTGGAAGCCCTGCGAATGACGCCAGAGGAGTTCGTGACGACCTTCACCATCCTAGACGTCATCAAGGTCAAGGGCATGGGCAGGACACACTTTATGACGCTTTTCAAGGCGTTGGAGGAAATAGCCCCAGATGCTGCGAATCTTTGGACCGCCCGGGACAGGGAAAACAACAACGCTGCTTAACATGGTCGACGACGCCCTCTCATCGGGCGTCGCTCCGACACAGATCGCCTTCCTTGCTTATACCCGGAAGGCCGCGACCGAAGCGAAGGAACGCGCTTCGGCTCGTTTTGGTTTGGACCCGAAGAAGGACCTCGTCTACTTCCGGACCATCCACAGTCTCGCGCTGGCACTGTCTACAATCCGCGCCGACCAGATCATGCAGCAGGAACACTACAAGGAGATCGGCCACCACTGCGGCGTATCACTCGGCGATACAGCCCTGCCTGATTTCGAAGAGGACCTGCCAACCATAGCCTCGTCCAAGGACCCCATCCTCGGCCTCATCAACCTAGCCCGGCTTCGCAAGGTTCCCCTGCGGGTGCAGTACAATGCGAGCAACGTCGACATACCTTGGAACGTCGTGGCCTACGTTGACCGCACCATCACAGCTTACAAAAACCGCTTCGGGCTTTTTGACTTCACCGACATGCTCGAAACCTTCGTCAAGGAGGCCAACACCTACTGCCCGCGCTTCCAACTCACCTTCGTCGACGAAGCCCAAGACCTGAGCCCGCTCCAGTGGGACATTGCCCACATCCTAGACGACAACTCCTCGCGCATGTACGTCGCGGGCGATGACGACCAAGCGATCTACGCATGGGCAGGCGCCGACGTAGATCACTTCATCAACCTACCCGGCGGTAGCGAAACACTCCACCAATCCTTCCGCGTGCCGCGGGCCGTGCATCGCGTCGCGGAAAACGTGGCCTCTCGGATCTACCGCCGCTTCCCAAAGCGCTACGACCCACGCCCAGAAGAGGGTAGCGTCTCTCGTATCCACGACGTCGAAACGCTCCTGAAGCAGGGTCTGCTCGACAGCGGGAACTGGCTCGTCCTCGCGCAGTCCGGGTACATGCTGGCGCCCGTTGCCCTAGACCTGAAATCCAGCGGCTACCTGTTCAACTATCGCGGCCATCGGTCCATCTCCGAGCGCATCAGCGCTGCCGTCAACGGGTGGGAGCAGTTGCGTAAAGGGCGCACCATCACCGTCGACACGGCCCGCACCATCTACAGCCTCATGTCGATGGACAGAATCAAGCGTGGTTTCAAGAAGTTGCCGGGACTTGAGGATTCTGATACCGTTCATCTCGAAATGCTCATTGCGGACCACGGGCTTCTCGCCAACAAGGACATGATCTGGTCCGAAGCCCTCGACCGCATCCCACAAGCAGACCGAGCCTACATCACCGCACTCCTCCGCAGAGGCGAGAAATTCAATGCCGCGCCCCGCATCACGATCTCCACGATCCACGGATCAAAGGGCGGAGAAGCCGACAACGTCGTGCTGTTCACGGACCTCAGCCCCGCGGCCTCGTCCGAAATGCAGAACAGGCCCGACGACATGCACCGCGTTTTCTATGTCGGCGTGACGCGGGCCAAGCAAAATCTTTACATCGTTGAGGCAGAAGACAGGACAAGGGGATACGACCTATGAAGCGAGATGACGTGCTCGAAACAGCCAAGGCCCTCATCAACGGAGACCGGGCACGCGACTACGGCGACGCCTTGGAAATGCACACCCGCATTGCCGACGGGTGGAATATCATCGTCGCCAGTGCCCTACGGACGCACGGCAGCATCACCGCCTCGCACGTCGCGCTGATGATGGACTGGCTGAAGACATCCCGCCTGCTCGTCACGCTCAACCATGCCGATAGCTGGGTGGACAAAACGGCGTACTCGGCCCTCGGTGCAGAGTTCCAGCATAGCGGGGCAAAGGAATGAGCCTGCAACTGGCCATGTTCGCCCCAAAGAGCGAGTGGGTTCCCCCGCTGGAGCTTCCGGACATCACTTCCGCGTCCAAGATCGCGGTCGACGTCGAAACCTGCGATCCCAACCTCAAGGAACTCGGCCCCGGGTGGGCGCGCGGGGACGGATTCGTCGTCGGCTATGCCATTGCGACGGACGGCTGGTCCGGTTACATCCCCATCCGGCACAAGGGCGGCGGCAATCTGGACGAGCGCATCGTCAACCGCTGGCTCAAAAAGGTCTTCGAGTGCCCCGCCGACAAAATCATGCACAACGCCCAGTACGACATGGGCTGGATCCGGCGCATGGGCTTCACCATCAACGGCCGCGTCATCGACACGATGGTCATCGCGTCCCTGCTCGACGAAAACCGCTACTCCTACAGCCTGAACTCCGTCGCCTACGACTACCTCAACAAGACCAAGTCCGAGAAGGAACTGATCGAAGCGGCGCGATCCTTCGGCATCGACCCCAAGGCCGAAATGTGGAAGATGCCCGCCATGTACGTCGGGCCCTATGCCGAAGCCGACGCTGTCCTCACCCTCGAACTCTGGCAGCACTTCGCAGCCAAAATCGAAACGGAAGGCCTGCAACAGATCACGGCCCTCGAACTCGACCTCCTGCCCTGCCTCGTTGACATGACATGGCGCGGCGTCCGCGTTGACATGGACCGCGTCGAACGCACGCGCGATGCCCTGCTCAAGCGCGAGAAAGCCATCCTCGCCGAACTGCGCCGCAAGATCGGGTGGGACGTTGAAATCTGGGCAGCGCAATCCCTTGCCAAAGCCTTCGAAGAACTCGGCATCGCCTTTCCGAAAACGGAAAAAGGCGCTCCGTCCTTCACCAAGAACTTCCTCGCCAACAACGAAAATCCCGTTGCAAAACTGATCGTTGAAGCGCGGAACCTCAACAAGACCTCCGGCACCTTTATCAATACGATAAACCGGCATTGCGGCTCAGACGGCCGAATACACGCCCATATAAACCAGATTCGCTCCGACGAAGGAGGCACTGTTTCCGGCAGGATGTGCCTTCACGGGGACACGGTTTTGGAGCTGGACATCGGCCCTGTGGCGATAGGCTCGTACGAGCCGACTGGGAAAGAAAAAATCAAGACGCACACAGGGGAATGGAAGCGGGTCGTGCGCAGGTATTTCAAGGGCGTCGAGAACATGATCCGCGTGACGGTCGCAACAGGAGACTCGGTAACTTGTACCCGAGGGCACCGAGTGCTATCATCGCGGGGATGGATCCCAGCGGGGGATCTGCGCGTTGGGGACGAGGTTTACCATGTCTGTAAACAAAACGCAGTTGAAGGACGAGGCGCTGTGTCGGAAAATCGTGCAAGCCTATGTGGCGGACGAGAAGCCGATCATCTCGGAAGTAGCCTCTCGGTTCCAGATTTCTTTGCATACCGCGCAGGCAATGATAAAAGCCGTCTTGTTTCCCGAGGAGCGAGAACGGGAGCGCATTCTTCGGTTGTCGAGATCGAAAACCGGCGACCGCAACCCCATGACGGGAAAATTCTCGGAAAGGCACCACAACTACAAAGGCCAATGCTCCGATGGGAAGGGGTATGTGTTGGTGCTGAAGCCGAAATGGTTTACGGGCCGGACGCGCAGCAAGCATGTTTTCGAGCATCAGGTCGTAATGTGCGAGTCCTTGGGGCTGACGGAAATTCCCGCAGGCTTTCAAGTTCACCACATAGACGAGGATCCTACGAACAACCGGTTAGAGAACTTGGCGCTAGTCACCATGGCGGGCCACAGGCGTTTGCACGCAGCGTCCCCGTGGCGAAAATTGAGCCCATGGGAAAAGCATGTGTATGGGATATTGAAGTAGAGGACGACCATTCGTTCGTCGCCCACGGCCTGATTCACCACAACAGCTACAACTCGCCAAACCTCCAGCAAATCCCAGCCCGCGACCCAGAGTTCGGGCCGATGATCCGCTCGCTCTTCCTGCCAGAAGAAGGGCAACAGTGGGCCGCAATCGACTTCTCGCAGCAAGAACCGCGGATCTTGGTCCACTACGCCTACGTCTACGGCAAGTCGCGCGGGTCAGACCTGCTCGGGGCGCCGGAGTTCGTCGAACAATACCGCAGCGACCCTTCGACAGACTTCCACACAATGGTCGCCGAGATGGCGTCCATCCCCCGCAAGCAGGCCAAGACGATCAACCTCGGCGTGATGTACGGCATGGGCGTCGAGAAACTGGCCGATCAACTCGACATAGGCAAAGAGGAAGCCAAGGCCCTGCTCGCCCAGTACGACGAGCGCGTCCCCTTCGTCAAAGGGCTGACCAAGGGCGTGATGAACCGCCTCAACGAAACCTCCTCTCGCGGCACGCTGCGCTCGCTGCTCGGCCGCCAACTGAGGTTCGAACTCTGGGAACCCGACACCTTCGGCATGAACAAGGCACTCCCCTACAAGGAAGCCGTCGATACCTACGGACCAACCACCAGACTACGCCGAGCCTACACCTACAAAGCCCTCAACCGCCTGATCCAAGCCTCAGCCGCAGACATGACAAAGCAGGCCATGGTCAACATCTACAAGACAGGCCGCGTGCCGCTCATCCAGATCCACGACGAAATCGCCATATCCGTGGCCGACGCCGACGAAGCGCGGACCGTGGCCCAGATCATGGAGACCGCCGTGCCGCTCGAAGTGCCGAGCAAGTGTGACGTCGAAATCGGGCCGTCTTGGGGCGAAGCGGAATAAAAACAAAGCCTGCTGCGACAATCTAGATAAAGTGCTTGCATCTATAAGCGGCACCATATATTGTCGCAGACAGCGCGCAACAGAGCAGGCAAGACATGGACCTCACACGCTGGAAATCCATCCTCGTGCCACGAGAGATGTACCTCGAAGTCAAGGAAATGGCCTCCAAAAACGGAAGGACCATCTCCGGGCAACTGCGCGTCATGCACGATGCCTACAAAGCCAAAACCAAGTGGCGCGCAACGGCTTCGACATCCAAGGCCAGCGAAGATTCTTCGTCAGATATGCGCTGAAGCGCATTGACAACGGCCCTCGGGCCTGCTACATCAGCGTCGTGTCTTGGTAGGGCACTCCAGCCAGCCCCGGGCGAAAGTCCGGGGCTGATACGTTCCAAGCCCTGCCCGAAGCCTCAATGCAGCCGGTTCGAATCCCGAGCACGCTTCGAGTCCAAAAAATCCTCCGCATTGTTCAAGCACGAAGCTATCAACTCACGGCCCGCGGCCCGCGACACGCTCCGACCCAGAACCTGCATCGCCATGTACGTCAAACCCGCCGTCAAAACGGCGCCCATGTTCAACTTGTTCATCTCACACCAGCCAACCAACCCCTCTAAAAGCTCCACACACTCGTCAGCATCCCGGCGCATCCGATCCACCGAACGAGATTTCATCTTTTTCCCCATCGTGACCTCTTGACAATATCGCATACTTGGACCAGTCTGTTCGCATAACGTATCACGGATCACGGGCCATGTCAGACAAGATTATTACCTGCCCAGAGTGCAACGGGCGCGGCGAAGTCGAGTACGAAGTCGCCGTCCCCATGGGGTTCTCTAACCCATACGGATACCTGACAACGAAGTGGGACACCTGCGATCAGTGCAACGGACGCGGGGAAATCGAGGTGGATGATGACGCAGACGACGAGTGAGCTTTCGTGGTTGCGGACGAAGGTTACCAAACAGCGCAGTGAGATAGCACGGCTGGAACAGGTGGTGGCCCGTCTCTCTGTGGAGAAGGCGGAGCTCCTGCTGGACCTCAAAATGTACAAGGCAGAACTGGAGAAGACAGATGGCAAAGTGGGCTGAACCGCGGACCGGGGACCTGTTGGCCGCGCTGCATAGGATCGAGCGCGTGGCGGACATCATCTCGAACGACAGGACGAGCGGGCATCAGTGGAACGCTGCTCGTGCGAACGAGATCAAGGAGCTGGCGCAGATGGCTGCGCGCATGGTGCAGGGGCCGTTGGACAATGGGAAGTAAGATGACCGGCCCCGACAAGGACATCCTGCTGTGCCTCGACATCATAGAGAAGATGTCGGCGTCGTTGCGGCACGGTCTGAATGACACGGCGTATGCGAACGCCCGCCTCAAGGATATCAAAACTTTGGCGCACTGGGGTGCGCGCATGTTCAGGGAGAAGTTGCGTGATGGCCACGCATGAAGAACCGCTGCCCGCGTGGCTGGAGGCGGAGTTGAGGGCGCAGGGTTTGGTGCCTCCGCCGAAGCCACCGAAGCAACCGAAGCGAGAGCCGTCGAAGGCGGCGTATGGGAGGGGAGAGGAATGTCAGTTTTGACTGTGACCGTTCTGACCGTGGCGCTGTCGCCCCCGTGGGCTGGCTATGTCGGCTTCTATGCCGACCCGCTGCACTGCCGTGCGATGATGGATGTGATCGCCGAGGAGGACCCCGGCGCTGTGATCCGCTGTGAGCCTGTGGTGCTGCGCGAGCCGGTGCCTGTGCCGCCGCCGAGGCCGGACAACTTGAAGCCGCGCCACGTTCCCGTGCCGGTGCCACCGATGAGGCCGTGGTCGTGATCCCCCGCCAGATCTTCCTGACGTGGAAGGACAGGGACATTTTGAGGAGCAACTCGCCCATCGTGCAGATGGGCGTGAGGAACCTGATCGAACAAAACCCGCAATGGTCGGTGACGCTCTACACGGACGCCGACATCGACCAGTACCTGCGCCAGAACTTGATGTCGAAAGACTGGGATCTGATTAAGGACGAGCACATCGTCGCCAAGAGCGACCTGTGGCGGCTGCTCAAGATCTACCTTGAGGGCGGCTGCTACGTGGACATCGACCGGCTGGTTAATGTCCCGATGGACGAGATCGTGCCTGAAGACGTGGAGTGGGTTCTCCCGACGTGTCTGGAACACGATTTCAGCCACGACTTCATGTGCAGCAACGCGGAGAACCCTGCTTTCTTCGCGGCCATCGTCCTGCACCTGCAGCGGCGCATGCAGGGGCACAGGAATGTCTACCTGCTTGGCCCACAGACATGGATGCACGCTGTCAGCCAGACGCTGATGGGGCGGCAGTTTGAGACGGGAGCGGGGCCAGAGGCGTTTGCCGATATGCGAGAGCAGATCGCGACGATGCCCTTTATCAAGACCTACCGGGAGAGCCCGCCCTACGACACGATGACCTACCGCCACGACCCGGCTGCGTGGCCTTATGACCATGAGATTGAGAAGCGTCGGCTGTATGCCGACAACAACATGAAGCACTGGACGGGGGAGTGGTGATGGAAACTATCGCGCTGGTGACAGGGGGCTTCGACCCGATCCACGTCGGGCATATCAAACTGTTGAAGGGGGCGAGGAGATTTGGCGACATCGTGGTTGTTGGTGTTAACAGCGACGAATGGCTGATCCGAAAGAAGGGCGCTGCCTTCATGACGTGGCGAGAGCGGGCCATCATCATTGGCAACCTGTCTATGATATACAATGGCTTCGCCTTTGACGACAGTGACGACACAGCCTGTGACGCCATCAGGAGGACGTTGGAGGTGTGGCCAGAGTCCAATGTCGTCTTCTGCAATGGCGGGGACAGGGTGGCTGGCAATACGCCAGAGTTCGAAGCCTACAAGGATCACCCCCGCGTCAAGTTCAGGTGGGACGTTGGGGGTGACAAGGTTCAGAGCAGCAGCGACCTGCTGGCGAGATGGGAGAACCGACATGCAGGTAAGTGAGGAAGACGTCGAGCGCGCCGTGATCGAGGCTTTCAGGGCCGTGTTCAAGCGGTGGAAGAGGGAGGAGAAGTGATGACCGACTACACAACAGACCACCGCCTCAATCTTGAGGCTTACCTTGCGACCCACACCCTGCCGAAAGGCTTGGGCGATAAGGAAAGCGCCTGCACTCTGGCCGCTATCAATCTCGCCATGTCTGGCAAACTGACCGACGATATCCCTGCCTGCATGTCTGAGGTCTTGGGCAGAGCTGCCATCGTCCTGCAAGACGCCATGCCCGACGAGATGCGTAACAGCTTGCGCTATAAGCGGCTTATCCCTGACATGCCCGGCACTGGTCGGGCGCAAGAGCAAGAGCGCCTTTCAATTATGCTCGATTGGATGTGGAGCGTGGTTCTGCCTCAACTTCAGCCCATCGCAGATGAGCATGGCTTTGGGGCTGAGTGGCAAAGCATGTGCCGCGAAAAGACGGCTGCTGCTGCTCGTGCTGCTGCTGATGCTGCTCGTGCTGCTGCTAGTGCTGCTGCTCGTGCTGCTGCTCGTGCTGCTGCTGCTGCTTGGGCTGTTGCTGCTAGTGCTGCTGCTAGTGCTGCTGCTCGTGCTGCTGCTGCTGCTTGGGCTGTTGCTGCTAGGGCTGCTGCTGCTTATGCTGCTGATGCTGCTCGTGCTGCTCGTGCTGCTGCTGCTCGTGCTGCTGATGCTGCTCGTGCTGACTTTTGGTCGACCGTCGACCCTATCGGTGTCTTGGAACGCATGACTTATCTGACAGGAGCCAAGCCATGACCGACGACCTCCGCATCCAGCTCCAAGAGCAGGCGCGTCAAGCCGCCTACTGGAAAGAGCGAGCCGAGTATTGGCGGGACCTATGGTCGCGGACCGCGAACCGCCTGATGCAGGTGG
>VFQT010000466.1_pt1 | contig 59248 bp, 54 predicted proteins | sample 3512381 | NCBI WGS metagenome assembly VFQT01 (sample SAMN10412376, study PRJNA504923) | tailings metagenome | isolation source: Relicate 2 Philex TSF3 active mining site | place: Philippines: Tuba, Benguet | collected 2017-08-29
AAGAAGGCTAACATGATTATCAATGATAATCCTAAGTATAAGTAATGCCATGCAATAATCCATCCAGCATTAAGTAGACAAGTGATTAAAAAATATGGTGTTGTTTTGGCAATTAACTTTCTCGCTCTTTCAGGAAAGGATGGCAAAGGTGATAAAAGACTACAAATCACATACCCCATCAAGAGCAAATAAATAATGCCCCAAATACCAAAAGTAAAACCTGCTGGTACAAAGAAATTAGGATAAAAGGCTGAGACTTGTCCAGTATTATACCCATTGATAGGCAAAATATTGGCAAGGGCATTCACAGCAATCACCAATGCAAATCCCAATAGATTCAGTATACCAGCATAAATAGGTCTCATCTTAAATATTTCCTTTTTTCATTTCATTCATGGCATAATCAGCTGCCCTCGCAGTCAACGCCATGTAAGTCAGTGATGGATTTTGTGTAGATGTTGATGTCATACAAGAGCCATCGGTTACAAAAACATTCTTACACGCATGCATTTGGTTCCACTTGTTCAGCAAAGAAGTCTTTGGATCATGACCCATTCTAACACCACCCATTTCATGAATATCCAATCCTGGAGGCTGTTTTGAATCCGATGTTTGGATGTCATAAAATCCTGCTTTTTCAAACATGTCGACCAATTGCTCTTGGTAATCTTTCACCATCTTATCGTCGTTGTTGTCATAGTCAACATTGATACTGAGCAAAGGAATACCCCACGCATCTTTTTTCTCTTTGTCTAAAGCAACATAGTTGGTCTCTTTGGGTATAGTCTCTCCCATCATGTGCGAACCCACATGCCATGGTCCCAACTCTGGTTTACCCAAATTATTTTTTAAAACCTCTCCAAATCCATCTGTATTTGTTTTACTTCCTCTGCCTGCATAAAAACCTGCTGCATAACCACGGAGGAAATCAGTTTCCTGTTTTTCTACATTCCTGAATCTTGGAATATATCCGCTTGTTGGTGATCTTCCATCTGTTGTCTTGTCTAAATAACCATCAAACTTACCACTCACTCTAGCACGGTAATTATGAAAAGCAACATACTTTCCTAAGAGTCCGCTATCATTTCCCAATCCGTTAGGGAAACGATTAGACGTTGAGTTTAACAAGATCAAGTTTGAATTCAGTGCAGCTGCATTGAGGAAGATTACTTTCGCAAAATATTCAGTCGCGTTTTTCGTATTGGCATCAATCACCCTTACGCCAGTCGCCTTGCCTTGTTTTTCATCATAAATGATTGAATGCACGACTGCATTGGAAATCATGGTAAGGTTACCTGTTTTTTCTGCCCATGGAATGGTGACAGAATTCGAACTGAAATAGCCGCCAAAGGGGCAACCACGCTGACAAAGATTTCTTTTCTGACACTGTGCACGTCCTTGTTCTAAATGTATTTTTTGTGGGACAGTCAAGTGTGCACATCGTGCATAAACCACATGACGATCGCTATAATTCTTCTTGACAAAATCACTAAAATAATTCTCAACACAACTCATCTCCAATGGAGGCAAAAATTCTCCATCTGGTAAAATCGCAAGGTTATCTCTATTTCCAGAAATACCTGCAAACTTCTCCACATAACTGTACCAGGGAGCAATGTCTTTGTAACGAATAGGCCAATCGACAGCAAAACCATCACGAGCGGGACCTTCAAAATCATAAGCACTCCATCTTTGCGTTTGTCTCGCCCACATCAAGGATTTACCACCTGTCTGATAACCCCTGATCCAATCAAACGGCTTTTCCTGCACATAAGGATGTTCGGCATCTTTCACAAAGAAATGCATGGCATCTTCTTTGAATGCATAACACTTACTGATAACAGGATTGGCATCTTTTATTTCTTGTGTTAGTTCATTGCGGTGAGGAAACTCCCAAGGCATCTGGTTGGTTGTGGGATAGTCTTTCAGGTGTTTGACTTCACGACCTCTTTCCAGGACCAAGGTTTTCAATCCTTTTTCAGTAAACTCTTTAGCAGCCCAGCCACCGCTGAGTCCAGATCCGATAACGATTACGTCGTATGTATTTGAAGGCATAGTTGAGGTTTAGAAATTAGGGAATAAGCAACAGGGATTAGGGTTAAGCTGGTACGCAACCGTGGTAACGACCAGGGACCAGTTCGTAAACCTTCACTTTCGTGAGGAAGAATTCTGAGCTAGTATATGCCTGAATTGTTCTTCCTTTAACCATACCCATGAAATGCTTGAGTGGTGAATCTTCATTCATTTTCACCAGCAATTCATCTGTAATTTTTTTCTTATCGTTAGCATCGCAATCGACCAAAGATTTTCCCGCCACGGATTGACACAACTTGTTGAATTCATCCATTCCTATTAAAAATACTTGCTGATCCTCTTTTGTTGCACAATCATCCACCATAGTTAGCACGAACAAATGCGCCGATATATCCTTGGCCCCCGGCGTATCTGTTTTAGGAATAATGATCTCGCATAATTCGGCCAGCATGGCTTCATCAGCTGCAGAAACATTGATATTTTTAAGCAAGAGACTGCTCTTGCTTCTGTCTTCCAAACATGAAGGAATGATGGCCATCCCAACAGAAACGAAAGCCAGTTGTTTTAATGCCCTTCGGCGTGAAAAATTAGTCATATTGGCTTGTTGAAATTCTAATTTACTTCTTATTAGCTAATTTTTCGAAATCAATGATGTATTCTGAGATATATTGATGATTGTCCCCTTCCATATCTTTTACAAACAATCTCGCTTTTTTACCTAATCTTAAACAAGTACGCTTTGCTTTGATATCTTCCTCAGTGTTCATGGGTTGTAAAGAAGGGTACCAGAGAATATGTCCGGGTTTTTGCAAAACCAATTGTGGCTTGCTCCATTGTTGTGCATTATCTCCTTCACCTAAATCCTTGTTCTTATTGAAGGAAATATAAATCTTGTCACCCACCCATTTTTGTCCTTCTACCCTGCCCATCATCATTACCCAACAATTGAGGTATTCATTCCAGCTGACTGATGGACCCCAATGAAAATTACCACCAGCTCTTGATGCTGCTCCACCTTTATCTTCTTTTGCTATTTGCAAGGATGCAATGGGTTTTCCAATGGCATTATAGTCAGCGGCAAATGCTTTACCATCCCAGCGCTGTGCCTTTCCTTGTGGATTATCAAGGTCTTTTATTTTGATCCTTGCTATACTAATACACTGACCACTTGCTTCAAATACAGAGTCGTACTTATTTGCATCATAGACGCCAGGATAACCATACTCCCCGTAGAATAAATACAAATATTCGCCACTGGCGACAGCGGAAGGGTCACCTACTCCTCCAGCAAATGTCAATGAATTATTATGTGGCTTAAGAATCATTCTTGGTTGTAAATCTTCAATGAACAACCCTTTATTTTCCCAGGAATGTCCGCCGTTGATAGATTTCATAATACCGATACGACAAACTGCAGCAACAGATTGTGGACCAGTCAAGCCTTCTGGCCATAAAGTATCAATATAACCTTCGCCTGTTTTTGGATCATAGGGAAGTGTTTCTGGATAGTTTTCATTGTGGTAAACAGCATACAAAGTTTTACCTGATGTATCTTCTTGTGATTGATAAACCGTTTCAAACCATACTGCACCATGTAGTCCAGGTGTGCCAGGAGGTGTATTAGGCGGCATGATAGGATCAATAAACTGATCATGTGGTGTTAAAAAAACTTCGTCGGCATTCTTCCCACTTGCATACTCAAGTTCGTTGGAATAACCCCAAACCGGATCTTCGCCATACTTACCAGGAAATATCCTAAACGTATCACCAATCCAGGCTTCTGCCATGTTACAATCGACAAAAGATTTGAAAACAAATTTTTCAGAAGGAATGAGTTTGAATGAAGGTGTAAAGTCTTTTTCTTTTTGTTGACAAGCCAATACTAAACCAATGCCTAATAACAACAATAACTTTTTCATATAGCGCAATTATGATGGATCAATTTAATAAAAAAGGGGCAAGAAAATCTTGCCCCTATATGCTTCTTTTTAAAACTACTTATTCCTTGACTGTCGTTGTGATTTTTGGTGCCACGCTTTCCCACTCAGCTTTGTTAAGCTTCTTCTGTGCAGGTGCAATTTCATCACCATTATTACCATTATACAGGCGACCATTCTTCATGACATACTTGATGCTATTGGAATTTCTAATGTTATCCAATGGATTCTTATCAAGAATGATAAGATCAGCCAATTTGCCTGATTCAATTGACCCCAAGTCTTTATCCAATCCTAATGCTTCTGCACCTTGAATGGTAGCTACTTTCAATGCATCATGATTTCTCATGCCGCCACTTTGCATGGCCCACAATTCCCAATGAAAACCAAGACCCTGCAACTGTCCATGTGAACCAATGCCTGCCAAACCACCATATTCAACAATCGATTTCATGCTCTGCGCATGTTTCTGGAACACATGTTCTTCAGGCATAAACCAGGTAGCTCTTCTTCTTGATTTTGAAGCCAACTCTTCATAAGGTGTAAAGAACTGCAACTTCTTATCATGATAAGGATTATCGTTTTCATAATAATAATTCTCTGCCCATGGTCCACCATACGACACTAACAACGTTGGCGTAACCGCCATCTTCGCATCTGCAGTCACTTTAGTTACGTCTTTGTATAATGGGAAGATAGGAATTGAGTGTTCGTGACCAGGATATCCATCAAGCAAATTGGTCATGTTCAATTTGAAATCCAATCCACCTTCTGTCGTTGGCATCAGCTTCTGGTTTTTAGCAGCATTGATGATCCACTGACGTGTTTGACGATTACCAGTCAAGTACATTTTAATATACTGTGTATTATAGTACTTACTGTATTGTTTCAAGATGCTTTCTGCTTGTGCAGAATCTTTCACATTGTACGCCCAGTAGCCTACACCAGGACCAGTAGAGTAAACACGAGGACCTTCCATCATGCCTGCCTCTACCATATCAGAATATGTAAGGACGTCTGTGGTTGCTGTTTGTGGGTCTCTTGTCGTGGTTACCCCATAAGCCAGGTTAGCAGCATAGATCCAAACCTGGTTCTTGTGAATGCCCCAGCTTGGCCACATGTGTGAATGCACATCCACAAAGCCAGGAACAATTGTTTTACCAGAAACATCAATCACTTTCGCACCTTTTGGAGCAGCGATAGATTTAGCAACCGACTTAATTCTGTTGTTCACCACCAGTACATCACCCTTTACCATTACTTCATTGCCCTTCATGGTGATGATGCGTGCGCCCTTTAATAAGATTACCGACTGCGGAATATCTTTTTTGTAATACACTTTTACCCAAGTCTCTTCTGGCGCATATTTTGGATCTTCTTTTTTAGCCATTGATTTCTTGGCAGAATCTGTTGGTGCTTTCTTAGCAGTATCGGTTAAGGTTTTGAGATCAGCCATTTTCTTAGCCATCTTCAAACTATCTTCTAGTGCTTCTGCTCTATTTAAATCATAGACAAAATGTGCGGCACCTAAGCTGTAATGAATCTTTGTGCCATCTCCAGACCATACTGGAAACTCACCACCGATTTCAGTCAGCTTTCTTGATGGAAACTCTGCACTGCTCGCATCAGCCACAGATACAGAAATCATTTTTCCCGTCGATGGTACAGTAACAGCATAGATATTGTTGTTCACTTTGGCAATTGCTTTTTCACCTTTAGGTGATAACCAAATTTCACTTGCAGGTGATGGTGGATTATTTTCTCTAGCTTCATCATCACCCAAAGATTCAGGGATGATACAAGCATCTATAGCAGGCTTTCCTTTGTGTTGCGGAATTGATCCATAAGTAGTGATACCACTGATCTTGATGTGCGATTTTTGATCTGTCCCATCCCACTTGATAGAAACCAAAGTACCACGTGCATTCAAATAGATACGTTCATCGTTGACAGAGAAATGAGGAATATACCTTCCATTTGCTTTATCAATTACAGTTTCTTGACCACCTGCTGAAGGAATCCAGCATAGCAAATCTTCTGCATCATCATACCCGGGATCAAATGCATCCTTGAACTTCTGATAAGGAGCACGCACATAAACAATCTTATCTCCTTTTAATGTGAAATGTGGTGTTTGGTATAATCCATCAGCTTCTGTTAGTTTTTTCAATCCTGATCCATCGGCATTTATACTGTACAATGCACCACCAGTTGCATTCCAGGTTGAGAAAACAATTTGTTTGCCATCAGGACTCCATACAGGTTGTGCTTCTGTGAAATCATTGTTTGTAAGACGCTTTGGCGTTCCATTTGGATAATCCATCACATAAACACGATTCAACACAGTAAACACCAATTTCTTATCATCAGGAGATGGAACTGCATCTCTTATTTGAGAAGCCATTACTGCAGTCGTATCCTTAATTGGATATTTAAACAATACTTCAGGACCTAATTCCAGTTTACCATCCACTTGATAAGCAATTTCTTTGTAGGCACCTGTTGCGATATCTATCTTATTGATCTTACCACCAAAAGAGGCCAATAAATGTTTGCTATCTGGTGTGAAAGCCATTGCAGGCAATACACCTGATACAGCAATAGATTCCTGATCATCACGTTGTACTGGATAAGCCAACCATCTTTCGTTACCTGTTTTCAAATCACGAATCACCAAACCGGTTTTATCTTCATAACGCGTACCATACACCATCCAATTGCCATCTTTAGACAGAACAGGAGTAAAGGCAGATCCATAACGGGTGGTAAGCCTACTAGTCATTCCAGTTTTTCTATCATAAACTCCAATCTGGTATTGTGGAAGTTGTGCATTATAGTTCCAAGAGCCCGTCCTGAATGAATAATAAATATGCTGCCCGTCTGCACTAACTGCAGGGTCAATCGTTTTAAGCTGTGCGGGTTCGCTAATCAATTGAGTTCCACTTCCTCCATTTTTATGGATCATGTAGAGTTTGTTAACCCGTCTGCCCTTTGCATAAACTATATAATTCCCGTCTGGTGTCCAATCTGCAGAAGGGAAATTTTGGTTGATGTCTTTGGTTAGCTGAACTGTATCCTTTTTTTCTGTGTCGATGTACCAAAGGTTTTCAGCGCCACTTTTATCAGACACGAAAAGAATCTTTTTGCCATCGGGACTATACCTTGGATGCTGATCGAAGGCCAAACCACGTGTGATTTGCGTAGCCTTACCACCTTCAGCTGGCATAGTATACAAATCACCCATCATATCGAAAATGATGGTTTTGCCATCCGGACTGATATCAACGGAAGTCCATGTACCCTCAGTAGTGTTCAGGTCAAACATCCTGCTGGCCTTCAATGGCAGGTTTTTGTAACGCGTAAATGCTGTGTCTTTTTGTGCAAAAGCTTGATCTACAATTGTCAAACAGGCTAGTGCAATCAGACTTAATCTTATTGATTTCATAATCAGTTTTTTGGATAGACTAAAGTAAGCAATTTACAAGTCGCCCAAAAAACTAAATGATGGAAGGCTACAGGATAAAGATTGAACTATGCTATGCAAATACTGCTTCTCTCATAATTAATTAAATTACAGGAATAAACGAATTGCCATGAGATTACTTTCCATCCTCTTTTTAGTGATGACTATTTCTGCAAACGCCCAGAAAAAACAAGTTTTCAATGCAGCTGATCTTCAAATCGACTGGAAACTCATCACCAATAATTACCAGGGGAAGGACCAATACCAGTTCTCATTTACACTAACCAATACCAGCAAAAAGAATAGCCTGCCTGCTGGTAACTGGTCGATCTACTATAATGCCAATAGAGAAATTGTTGATAGCAACATGACTGGTTCTTTGAAATCATTCAGAATTCATGGGGATCTCTTTTATCTTAAGCCTGGAGCCGATTTCAAAGGATTGAAGCCAGGTGAAAGTATAACTTCACTAGGTATTGGTGATGCATGGGCATTTAATATTTCCGATGCACCTGCTGGTTATTACTTGGTGTGGGACAATGACCCAAAGAAAGCATATGCGATAAACAAAACATCTGCTACACCACCAGCAGACATCAACAAATTCAAACGCTCCCCTGATCAGAAAAACGATCAGATAACCCCTGAAATGGTGTTTGATCAGAATGCTTCAATTAAAGATATTCCATCGCATCAATTACCGGTAATTTTTCCAACCCCAGTTGCCTATCAGGCTAAAGAAGGGGAATTTGTTATCACCTCAGGCACAAACATTCAGGCCGATCCAACATTTTCTAACGAGGCTGCTTTGTTGAAGGAGGAATTTGAAAGCTTTACCAACTTTAAATTAGGTTCAGGTCAGCCTGCTGCAAATACCATTCAATTGTCGTTCGACAAAGATCAACCAGCAGAAGGTTACACTTTAAGTATAAGCGAAAAACTCATTAAGATAACTGCCTCTAGTCCTGTCGGCATTTTTTATGCTATTCAATCTTTGAAGAGTGCATTTCCACTTGAAGCTTGGAAAACAAAACAAGCATCGCTAGCTGTCCCTTGCATGGAAGTCAAAGACAACCCAAGATTTGGTTATAGAGGTTTGCATATTGATGTAGCTAGAAATTTCCAGACTAAGGAACAGGTCAAGCGTGTATTGAACTGGATGGCGATGTACAAGTTGAATAAGCTGCATTTCCATTTTAGTGAAGATGATGCATGGAGGGTAGAGATTGCTGCACTTCCTGAACTAACAACGGTTGGTGTGCAACGCGGACATACACTTGACAGCAAAGAACACATGCCTTCAGCCTATGGATCTGGTGGTGACATCAACAACATACAGAGCAGTTATTATACGCGCAACGATTACATCGAAATTCTCAAACATGCCAAATCAAAATTCATTGAAGTCATTCCTGAAATTGAAACACCGGGACATGCCCGTGCTGCTATCAAGGCCATGGATGCGCGTTACAGAAGATTGATGAATGAAGGCAAGCCGGAAGAAGCCAAACAATATTTATTATCAGATCCCGATGATCAGTCGGTTTATTTATCTGCACAAAACTTCCGCGACAATGTAATGTGTGTAGCACAACCAGGTGTATATAATTTTATCGCTACTGCTGTTGATGCCTTTATCAGCATGCACAATGAAGCTGGCATGCCGTTAAAAACCATTCATGTGGGTGGAGACGAAGTACCACAGGGTGTTTGGGAAAAATCACCTGTTGCTCAAAATTTATTAAAGACATTGCCAAAAGATAAATACCGACAAACAAGTGATTTGTGGTTGTATTACTGGGACAAAGTCTATAATATTTTAAAACAACGCAATCTTTATTTATCAGGTTGGGAAGAGATTGGCATGAGAGAATCGAAAGTGGACGGCAATAGAGTGATGATGGTGAATCCTGAATTCGCGAATAACAATTTTCATACCTATGTATGGAATACTGTTGTGGGATGGGGCGCAGAAGATTTACCATACAGGTTAGCCAATGGAGGATACAAAGTAATTCTCTGTCCTGTTTCCAATGTGTATTTTGATTTGGCTTATCAAAAAGATTTCAATGAAGTGGGATATTATTGGGGAGGGTTTGTAGACATCGACAAACCATTTTATTTTATCCCATATGATTATTTAAAAAATACGACAGTCGACAGATTTGGTGTACCCATTGATCCAAAAATCTTACAAGGAAAAGACAAGCTCACTGATTATGGTAAAACAAATATTGTGGGCATGCAAGGAGAGCTCTGGAGTGAAAACATTCGTAGTGCAGATGACTTGGAATACCTGGCCTTTCCAAAAATGTTTGGCTTGGTAGAACGAGCATGGGCAGCAGATCCTGAGTGGGCAACCACCAATGATGCAACAAAAGCTAAAACCTTGTACAGCCATGCCTGGAGCCAGTTTGTGAATGTGGTAGGCAAGCGAGAACTTACCAAGTTGAACTATTATCAAGGAGGGGCTAATTTCCGCATACCGACTGTCGGTGCAAAACAAATGAATGGCGCCATTCATGCCAACATCCAATTGCCTGGATTAACCATTCGCTATACGAATGACGGATCAGAACCCACTTTAAATAGCAAACAATATGTCCAACCCATTGCAGATAAAGGCGTAATCAAACTGAGGGCATTTGATAGTAAAGGACGAGGAGGAAGAACGATTGAAGTAACCAATTAAGATGGATTGATCTGCTGAAGAAGATCCATGCGTTCATGAAGAATTCTGATGACTTCAAGTTTATTTGATTTGATTCTATAAAAGATCAAATGTGATTTTACTTTTGAGGCATAATAGCCAGTCCTCACATGCCCATAATTGATCCCGGCATATGGGTGTACACAAATTGCTTGAATCTCATTCATGATTAACTGACAATAACGGTCGGCTTGACGTTCCGACCACATTTCTTTGGTAAACAACCAGATGGATTCCAGGTCTTTGGTTGCTGCTTTAGAAATTCTCCACTCCAGACTCATGCTTCTTTTTGCTTGAGTTTTTTAAAAAAAGCTTTGGCATCAAAATCATCAATCATCCCGCTCTTCTCTCCAATTGCCAATGCTTTATTCAACTCTTTTTTCTTGAGTTCCTCTGCTTCCATCAACCTGAGCGCGGTGCGAACCACTTCGCTCGCAGAACTGAATCTACCCGATGCAATCTGCTCCTCAATGAATTGCTCAAAATGGTTGCCCAGCAACATAGAGGTGTTTTTTGCCATACTTGTTCTTTCCATAAATATACCAAGATTTGGTATTAATTAATAGGATACATTTACAATTTAACTTTAACCTTATTTTCTAAAACGAGGAAAAAATCGCTATTTATTGTTTTTAACTCCAGGATAGGTATTTTAGATGTATAACGATTTTGCTATGCGTTTTTACAAACTATTTTTGAGCATCTCTCTATTGTTCTTGTCTTTTTCAATTAGCGCACAAGAACAAGCCTATTTCCCCGATCCGAATCCTGCTATCCAAAAAAGACTGGAAGAATGGCAGGATTTGAAGTTTGGATTGTTAATGCATTGGGGACCATATAGTCAATGGGGCATTGTTGAAAGCTGGAGTATTTGTCCGGAAGATGTTGGATGGGCCATTGAGGGACAGAAAAAAGGAGTAGCGAACAGCTACAATGAATACGTACAAAAGTATGAGCAACTTAAGAACACATTCAATCCTATAAAATTCAATCCGGAAAAATGGGCAGCTGCCGCTAAAGCAGCCGGTATGAAATACATGGTGTTTACAACTAAGCACCATGATGGATTTAGCATGTTTGATACGAGGTATACAGATTATAAAATCACTGACAAGGGAACTCCATTTTCTACAAACCCACGAAGCAATATTGTAAAAGAGGTTTTCAATGCTTTCAGGACAGAAAACTTTTGGATTGGCGCTTATTTTTCCAAGCCTGATTGGCACAGTGATTACTATTGGTGGAAGAAATTTCCTGCTAGTGATAGAAACGCCAACTATTCCATTCAAAAACACCCCGATCAATGGAAGAAGTTTATTGACTTTACGCATGGACAAATTGATGAGCTGATGTCCGACTATGGTAAAGTCGATATTCTCTGGCTCGATGGTGGATGGGTGAGAAAGAAAACAGAGGAAGAAGTTAAAGCAGAGTTACTTGATGTATATGATAATTCAAGATGGTTTAGGAATCCGCAGAGCCAAGATATACAAATGGGTGAAATCGTTAGAAAATCCAGATTGAAACAACCCAATTTGATTGTAGTAGACCGAGCTGTTCCTGGCGAGCACCAGAACTATTTAACACCAGAGCAGCATATTCCTGAAACAGGATTGCCTTATCCCTGGGAGACTTGCATGACCATGGGAAACAGTTGGAGCTATGTACCAAACGATCAATATAAACCAGCTAATGAATTGATTGAGAAATTGGTGGATATCGTTAGCAAAGGGGGAAATTATTTACTTAATATTGGTCCTGGTCCCGATGGAGAAATTGACACAGCAGCTTATGAAAGATTGAATGAAATTGGAAAATGGATCAAAACAAATGGCGAGGGCATTTATGGATCAAGAATGAACACCACCTTCAATGAAGGTGAAAACATTAGATTTACCAGATCAAAAGATGGTGAAACTCAATATATTTTTCTTTTCAATTATCCAGAAGGCGGATTTCTAAACATCAACAAGATCCAGATTCCAGATAAAGCCAAACTAACTTTACTGGGTTCAGAGAAACAACTAAAATGGAAGAAGACCGAAAAGGGATACCAAATTCAACTTCCTGCTTCAATGAAAGCAACTTCTGAACATGTATGGACAATTAAAGTGGTAAAATAGATATTTGTAAAAGAGAGATGATAGTCTATTTCCACATAATATTTAGTAATGAGGCTGATAAGCATAAATCAATTGCTGGATAACACGCAGACAAAACTATCTTTAATTACCACAATAAATTATAGATTATTATTTATTGAATGGGAAATATTGACCTTAAACAAGATAATCTATAAAGCTTATGTCATTATTATCTAAAGATAAATCCATTGCGCTTTATGCTGCCTTTGTTTCTTTTGGCACCTATGTTTTTATTTTTGGATTCAGAAAATCATTCACTGTTTGCACTTTTGATGGTTTAACATTTGGACCTATTGCCTTTAAAACGGCTTTAGTCATTAGCCAGATGTTAGGTTATTTATTGGCAAAGTTTTACGGCATTAAATTTATCTCTGGATTAAAGAAGGTCGATCGTTATAAAATAATTTTTTTGCTGACAGGAATTTCATGGCTGGCATGGTTACTCTTCGCCATCGTTCCCACTCCCTATAATGTTGCATTTTTATTCTTAAATGGTTTTCCGTTGGGCATGTTATGGGGTGTTGTTTTTTCTTATGTAGAGGGAAGAAAAACCACCGACTTTATTGGTGCTGCACTTGCAGTTAGTTTTATATTTTCATCTGGCTGGGTGAAGTCCGTGGGCGCCTGGTTGATGGGACAATACCAAATCTCTGAATTTTGGATCCCCTTTTTTACTGGACTTGTTTTTGCATTACCGCTTGCCCTATTTGTATATGGACTTGAAAAAGTTCCGCCACCATCTGAAGAAGATGAAACGCTCAGAACAAAGCGTATACCCATGACAGCAATGGACCGCAAACAATTGGTTAAGCAATATCTGCCCGGAATTATTGCATTCACAGCGATCTATTTATTTGCTACAATATTTAGAGACATAAAAGATAATTTTTCTGCAGAAATGTGGAACGAAATGGGATTTGGATCAAAGCCGGCTATATTTACCCAAACTGAAACACCAGTTACTATTTTTATTTTAATAATCATTGCAGCAGTCGTAATCATTAAAAATAGTTTCAAGGCATTGATGATAGCCCATTTCTTAATTTTAATCGGCTTCATCATTGCCGGGGCATCAACTTACTTTTTCACCAACGGTATTTTGGATCCTTTTTGGTGGATGATATGGGTCAGCTTAGGATTGTATTTGGTATACATACCATTTAACTCTATTTATTTTGACCGATTGATTGCTGCATTTTCAATGAAAGGAAATGCAGGCTTCTTTATTTATGTAGTCGACTCTATTGGTTATGTGGGCAGCGTATCGGTAATGTTGGTGAAAGAAGGCACAAGCTTAGACATTAGGTGGGTCGACTTTTTCTCAAAAAATGTCATGCTACTCTCTTTAGTCGGTGTTTTTATTACAGTATACGCTATTTATTATTTTAGAGCGGAACGTAGCAAAATATGAGACAATAATTGGAACTTTGCTTTAGTTAATTAAATAATTAAAATAATTGTCATGATTAGAAAATCATTATTCGCATTGTTGATGCTAGGCGCATTGGCTTGCAGCAACAACCAGGGAACTTCAAATGAAGCAAAACAAGAAACAATGGAAATGCAGGAAGTAGCTGCTGAAGCTAAGTATACCCCTGATATGGTAGCCAATACCAAGGATTATACTTGTGGTATGCCGGTAACTGCAGGAATTAGCGATACCTGTCATTATGAAGGCAAAGCATATGGTTTTTGTTCAGCAGAATGTATGGCTGAATTTAAAAAAGATCCAGCAGGGAACATCGCAAAAAAATAACTCAATATGATTTCAGTCAGCGCATATGGAGCAACCGACAGCAAAGCTCCTCTACAACCATTAACAATACAGAGAAGAGATTTAAAACCACATGATGTACATGTGGAAATTTTATATTGCGGTGTTTGTCATTCAGACATACATACAGTTAGAAACGAATGGAGCGGTAATACCAAATATCCAGTAGTACCTGGACATGAAATTATTGGGACAGTCAAGGCAATTGGCAGTGATGTTACTAAATTTTCAGTTGGACAAACTGTTGGTGTTGGCGTAATGGTCGACAGCTGCAGAAAATGCAAAAGCTGTATGGATCGCCACGAACAATATTGTGCAGAGGGTATCACCGGCACCTACAACGCACTGGAAAGAGATGGTTCTGGTATGATTACGTATGGTGGCTATTCAAAGGAAATAGTGACTGATGAAAACTATGTGTTAAACATCAAAGAAACAGAAAACCTACCTGGGGTAGCGCCTTTGCTTTGTGCAGGTATTACCACCTATTCTCCATTGAAATTTGCACAGGTAAAAGCTGGCATGAAAGTGGCTGTTGTAGGACTAGGCGGACTTGGGCATATGGCAGTTAAGTTTGCTGTGGCCTTTGGTGCAGAAGTAACAGTGATTTCAACATCTGCATCTAAACAAGCTGATGCGCAGCATTTAGGCGCACATCACTTTGTGTTAGCTAATACACCTGAAGCACTAAAACCATATGACTCACAATTTGACATTGTATTGGATGCAATATCAGCAGATCATGATTACACAAGTTACCTAAACCTGTTAGCCCTCAATGGAAAATTGCTGGTAGTAGGGCTACCCCAACATCAGCCTAAAGTGCATCCGTTTGCCTTGATCAAAAACAGAAGAAGTATCATCGGTTCGATGATTGGCGGCATAGATGAAACACAGGAGATGCTTGACTTCTGTCATGAGAACAAAATCTACGCAGATATTGAAACCATCTCAATGTCTTATATTAACGAAGCTTATGAACGCATGATCAAAGGCGATATCAAATATCGTTTTGTGATTGATTTAAGCACTTTATAATTTTATGCGGCTTTACTTATTTGTCAATCGATAAATGAGTAAGGCCGCTCTTTTGGTGAGAAAAGGCAAATCATTCAACTTGATGGTCTCACCTGGCGCATGTGCACCAGAACCTGTGGCGCCTAATCCATCCACACAATCAAGATAAGCAGCAACATAAGAGATATCACCTGCTCCTCTTGATCCCGGGTTCCCAGCAACTGTAGCACCCTGACCAAGATCTTGTGATACTCCATCGATTACTTTAAGAATTGACTCATTTCCTGCTGTTGGTGCCATGGAAGGTATTCCATCTTCAAACTTTATTGAAGCACTGGTTCCTTGTAAATTTTTACTAACGATTTCTCTCATCGTTGCTCTTGCATTTTCTTTCTGCTCTTCAGTTAGGAAACGCAGATCACCTGAAACAACAACAGCAGGTGAAATGATATTATCCTTGCCTATTGCAGATCCACTTGCTTTATTAGGGTCATAACTCATCTCTGAACCACCAAGGATCAATCCAGGATTAAACGTGAGGTATTGTTCTGAGCTCAACGTCGTTCTGAATTCATTGATAATTCTTGCCGCTTCATATATTGCGCCATATCCAGCCCTATCAGTAAAGATGCCAGATGAATGTCCCGTTTTTGCAGTGACTTCCAGCTTCCAATCACTTGAACCCCGGCGGGCTGTGGCGATGGTATTCAACCCAGTAGCTCCTTCGAAACCTATGGCTATATCGGCTTGTTTTGCTCGTTCAATAAAATCACCGCGACTAACAGACAATGGTTCACCACCCCTTTCTTCATCCCCCGTGAAATAAGCAGTTATGGTAACATCATCCAACAGCCCTTGTGTATGCAATGCTTGCAAGGCTTTAATCATGATAACATCACCTCCTTTCATATCATTTACACCTTGACCAGTAGCCGTTGAATCATTGATCATAGTAAACGGTGTAAACGGCATATCAGGCTCAAATACGGTATCCAAATGACCGATCAGAAAAAGCTTCTTCCCTTTTTTACCTTTTCGTTCTGCAACCAAATGACCAGCACGTCTTACAGAGTCTGGCATTGAAATCCAAGTGCAAGTAAAGCCGGCCTTTTCAAGTTCTTTTGCAAACAGAGCCCCAACTTTTTTAACACCCTCTATATTTAAACTTCCACTATTGATATTGGCAGATGATTTTAATAAGTCTATTGCAGACTGATTATTCGCTTGAATATGTTCAACAATCTTTTTTTCAATCTTTGACAGACCCTGAGCCTGTATTTCAATAACAAACAAATTGAGCATTGAAATGATAAAGAAGAGCTTTCTCATAAAACAAGTAATAGATAAAATAAAAATGGGCTTTAATAAGCCCAAAGTATAATTTTTTTTGAAAAGAGACAGCTATAAAATAAGATCAGTTTAGACTTAGTTTATCAAGCTCAACTTTTAGATGTTTAGCAGGCACAACACCAGACTGACGCCATTTGACCATTCCGTTTTGGAAAATCATTAAAGTAGGGACACCTTGAACCTGAAAATGCTGGGCTAATGATGGATTTTTATCGACATCAATTTTAATGATGGTTGCAGATTCACCCACCATATCTTTCACTTCTTTAAGGATGGGGGCCATCATTTTACAAGGGCCGCACCATTCTGCAAAAAAATCAACCAAAACAGGTTTCTCACCTTTGATAATATCTCCAAACGTAGTGTTAGCTTCCATGTTTTTCTTCTTTTTTAAACATACTAAATACCAGTGCTCCCATCATGGCAAAATAGAGGGTGCTGTTGAGCGGACTAGATGTGATTTTACAGGTACCAGAATTACAACCAACGAACTTCCAGTAGAGAAACCCAACAAAGCCTCCTACAACAGCACCAACTATATGTAAAGTATACTTCTTCATTTATTTTTTAACTGAACAAGTATTGATTCCGAATATTGGATAAAGTGGACAAAAGCTAACAAGGCTGGTTAATGCAAAAATACCTGCAGCTACAGCAAGTACTAGACCTAAAGTACCAGAAACAGTCCCGGTAAAATAAAGTGCTGCAAAAACTACAGCAAGAAGAATGCGGACAATTCTGTCTGCGCTACCCATGTTCTTTTTCATGTTTGTTTGTTTTAAGTGTTAGTTTAAAAGGTTTAGACAAAAATATAGTCTAATAGAAAGAAAAAAAGTGACTTCTGTCACATCTATAATTTGAATAAATATTCTTTATTAAAAAATAAGGAGTGAATCCTTAAATTTGAAACTCTCATGACAAGGCTCATTTTATTGATTTTCACTTTTTTAGGCTATAACCTCACCTTCGCTCAGGAAGTACCATTGAGTGCAATGGAGGGCAAATTGGATACTGCTTATTTTGCAAAAAAAAATACGGGTCACATTAAAATTGATGGGGTACTTTCTGAAGATATCTGGCAGCATGCTCAAAAAGCTACTCATTTTGTGCAGAATTTTCCCAATGACACGATGCTTTCTTCAGCTAGGTCTGAAGTGATGGTTACTTATGACGATAAGTTTATTTATTTCGCTGGTACATTTTACAATTCTGAAAAACACCAGAAATATGTAACCCCTTCTTTAAAAAGAGATTTCAGGGGTGAGGCCAATGATGCCATCGTAATTAGTATAGATCCTTTTATGGACCGCCTCAATTCATTTTCATTTGGCATCAATCCTTTTGGCGTCCAAAGAGAAGGACTAGTTGTAAATGGCGGTGTTGTGAGTGAAGACTTGAGTTTATCATGGGATAACAAATGGTACAGCGAAGCAAAAATTCATGAAGATTATTGGACCATGGAAATGGCTATACCACTGGTTACACTTCGCTTCAGGAATGGTGCAAAAAAATGGCTGATTAATTTCTATCGATTAGATTCTCACAATGGAGAACGCTCAGGTTGGTCAAGGATTCCAAACCAATACGCCATGATTTCACTTGCATTCTCAAAGCCATTAGAATTTGAAACACCAATTCAAAGAAAAGGACCTAATATTTCACTGATTCCTTTTGTATCTCCAGGAATAACACGAACGCCATTATCTACTGGATCCAATAAATTCAATTCAAAATCAAATCTTGGGTTTGGTGGAGATGCAAAAATTGGCATTGGTTCTTCTTTGAATGTCGACTTAACCTTCAATCCAGACTTTTCACAAGTGGAAGTCGATAACCAGGTTACCAATCTTGATCGCTTTGAGATTTTGTTCCCAGAAAAACGTCAGTTTTTTTTAGAAAATGGCGACCTCTTTGCCAATTTCGGAACTGATGGTGCAAGACCATTTTTCTCCAGAAGAATTGGCGTTACACGTGATCCAAACACTGGACAGAATATTCAAAACAAAATAGATGCAGGACTAAGATTAAGTGGCAAGGTTCATGATGATTTACGCATTGGTGTTTTACAAATGAGAACTGCTGCCATTGATTCTATCAATGAGCCAGCTAATAATTTCTCAGTAATTGCATTACAACAGAAGGTCTTCCATCGCTCCAGCATTGGTGTGATATTTACCAACAAGGATGTAGCCGGTTCAAAAGATTTCAACAGGGTTGGAGGAGTAGAATACAATATTGCTTCAAAAAGTAATCACTTGAATGGCAAAATATTTTACATGCAATCTTTTGATCCTACTAAATCAAAAAACAGTAGTGCTTATGGAACAAACCTCATATATAACCTGAGGGGTTTTGAAAGCAGACAAAGACTTCAATACATTGGCGAAAACTTCAACCCGGAAGTCGGCTACCTTAGAAGAGCTGGCTTTGTAAAATTTGCAGGAGATGCACAATTAAAATATTATCCAACATCAGGAAAAATAAACAGGCATGGCCCAATGATCGATTATGACTTCACCTATTTTCCAGAGAGGGGAATGACTGACTATGACCTTAATTTGATGTATAATATTCTATATAAGAATTTTACCCAAGTCACGTTCAGGTTTAGGAGAGATTATACCAAACTCACAGAGGACTTCGATCCAACTAACACTGGAGGTGAGAAACTAAAAGCTAATGAGTCATTTGTATATTATACAATGAACATCAATTTAGTAACTGACCAAAGAAAAAAACTATCTGGAAGATTTCAAACCAGATCGGGTCAATATTTTAACGGTACTAGAATTAATATAGATGCTAATTTCAGTTATAGAATTCAGCCCTATGGTAGTATTTCAACAGTCTTCTCTTACAACAAACTACAATTCCCATCTCCCTATAAAAGTGTCGATTTGATTTTAGTCGGCCCGAAAGTTGATTTAACATTCACTCGCTCTCTTTTTCTATCTGCATTAGTACAGTACAATAGCCAGATCAACAATATCAATGCCAACATCAGGTTTCAATGGAGGTTTGCTCCAGCATCTGATTTATTCATTGTATATACAGACAATTATTATGCCGACACTTATCGTTCAAGGGGAAGTGCAATAGTCCTTAAAGCAACATACTGGCTTAATCTCTAATCTATTGGAACTTGTGCTATAATTCGTAATGGACCACCACTGCCTTTTCCAATTTTCATAGGAAGCGCTACAACGTATAAGCCTTTTGGCGGTAATTTATCTAATGCTGCTACATTTTCAAAACCTGGTCGGTTTGCACCAAGAAGAATCTGATGCGTTTTAAAATCTTTCGACTGACCATAATCAATACTTGGCGTATCAATCCCTAATGCTTTTACATTTCGCTTTTCAACTAACCATGCAGTTGTTTCAGGATGAATGCCCGGAAAATGAAGTTCTGGAATTGCTTCTACCCCTTTTTTAGGCGTCCCAAAATACTTTTCTCTATCAGGGTAAAACTGACCGTATCCGGTATTAAATAAGATGATTGTATTTGGCTTTAACTCACCATGTTCCAGTTCCCATGATTCAACATCAGCAATAGTGATTTGATAATCCCTGTTCTTGAGTGCGTTAGCAGAAACATCTATGACTACTGCATTTCCAGTTAGGTTTTCCAATGGCAATTCATCCAAGGTTAATCCACGTTCTGCAAAATGGATAGGAGCATCTAAATGCGTACCGCCATGTTCAGGAGTAACTATTGAATAAGAAGAATAAAAATATCCGCCGGGCGTGATCCCTTTTGCTTCAGTTTTATGCTCAAAACCAATGAGGTTATTAGGCCAATAGAGCGTTGAACTGTCGTATGCATAAGAAAGATCAACCCAATTGCTATCAACAAAAGCCTGTTCTTTTGGCTTTTCATTACATGAAAACAATAATGTCAAAATGGCTAAACATAAAATACGCATGTGCATAGAATTTGAACTAAAATAGACAAAATCATCATCAAGCGCTTAATTCTTTAGTACTTTTCATACTAAACGTTTTTATTTTCAAAAAATAAAATTTAGATTTGTCTAAATTTTATGTTAGACATCAATAAATATTCAGTCTCCGAAGAGAATTATATCAAAGCAATTTTTCACTTACAAGAAGAAGTGGAAAGGGTGAATACGCTTCAGCTTGCACAGGTAATGAAGGCAAAACCAGCTTCAATAACTGACATGCTTAAAAAGTTGAAAAACAAGAAATTGCTTGATTATCAGCCTTATTACGGCTTTAAACTCACAGCCGAAGGCAATAAAATTGCTTTAGGGGTAATAAGAAGACATAGGCTTTGGGAGTATTTTTTGTCGGAAAAACTCAAGTTTAACCTGCATGAAATACACGAATTAGCAGAGGTATTAGAGCATGTAAGCAGTAAAAAATTGATTGATAAACTGGATGCCTATTTAGGCTCACCTAAATTTGATCCACATGGTGACCCTATACCAGATTTAAACGGAAAGATTGCACAGGAAGACCATATTTTACTTTCATCAATGAAAGTAAAAACCAAAGGCAGAGTTTGCCGAATTGCCAGTGCATCAAAAAGAATTATGGAACTCATTGGACATCAGCAAATTAAACTTGGGTCTCTAATTGCAGTCCAACAGAAGTTTGAATTTGACGATTCAATGGAAATTTTAGTAGATGGGAAGCACAAGACTAATATTAGTCAGCAATTAGCCAAAAACATATTCATCAGCCATGAAGTTAAAAAGAGATGATCGTGTTTCACTAAGTGAAGTGTTTCAATCGGTTGATACCACACAACAAACAAAGACCGGATGGAGGAAGATGCTTGCCTTTCTGGGACCGGCTTATATGGTGAGTGTTGGTTATATGGATCCAGGTAACTGGGCAACAGATATTGCTGGGGGTAGTAAATTTGGCTACCAGTTGATTTGGGTGTTACTGATGAGTAACCTAATGGCCTTGTTGCTACAAAGTTTGTCAGCGCGATTGGGAATAGTCCGCCAGTTAGATCTTGCGCAAGCCAACAGAGCAACCTATCCACGTGGCATCAATTTTGTTTTTTATCTTTTGGCAGAAGTGGCCATTGCTGCAACTGACTTAGCGGAAATAATAGGCATGGCAATTGGTATTCAATTGTTAACCGGATTGCCTTTGATTTGGGGCGTATTGCTTACAGTTGCGGATACATTTTTATTTCTATTGCTTCAAAAATGGGGTATTAGAAAAATGGAGGCTTTTATCATTGCCCTTGTTGGCATTATAGGCTTAAGCTTTCTAACGGAAATGTTTATTGCACAGCCTGATCTTGGAGAAGTAGCTCAAGGTTTTATTCCAACGCTTCAAAATGAAGAGGCATTATACATAGCCATAGGCATCATTGGTGCAACAGTCATGCCCCATAACCTCTATTTACATTCAGCTCTTGTACAAACCAGAAAAATAAATAGAGATGAAAAGGGTATTAAAAAAGTATTGAAATATAATTTCATTGATAGTGCTATTGCATTGAACCTTGCTTTCTTTGTGAATGCATTCATTTTAATTCTGGCTGCATCTGTTTTTTATAAGAGCGGCAGAACAGATGTTGCTGAGATCAAACAGGCCCATGAATTACTCGCACCTATGCTAGGGACTAATTTAGCACCAACTCTTTTTGCGATTGCGCTTATAGCAGCAGGACAGAGTTCAACCATTACGGGTACATTAGCAGGGCAAATTGTAATGGAGGGCTACTTACAACTTCATATCACGCCATGGTTGAGAAGACTGATTACAAGGCTCATTGCAGTTATTCCAGCTGTGGCTGTCATCTTGATTAATGGAGAAAACAATATCGATGATTTGCTGATTTTGAGTCAGGTGGTTCTTTCCCTTCAATTGGGCTTTGCCATCATACCCTTAATTCATTTTACCAGTGATAAAAAAACAATGGGTGTATTTGCAATTAAGCCAATTATTATTGTACTTGCTTCATTAATTACTGCGGTATTGGTTTATTTAAACATCAGAATGGTGTATGAACAAGCTTCAATATATTTTGAAACATCAACCTCGGTAATTGGGAAAACTGCTATACTGGCAAGCGGTTTGGTCTACATCAATTTACTCATCATTGCAATATTCCATCCCCTTATCAAGAAAAAAGAAAATAAATAGCAAGTACTAAAGATTGCTCAATTTGACTAGCGAATTTGTCCGCTTGCCCATTGAACGGCAAGGATTTTGGTAAAAAACTTAGACTTTAACTCTGCCAGTTTTTGCTGTGACTCCAACAATTTTGTTTCACGGGTATTGACAAGGAACATACTGCTCTCACCTATTTCAAATTTTGCTTCCTCTGCCTTCAATAATTTTTGCAAATTCTGCACATTCCCTTGATAAAGCAATACCTGAGCTTGAAAAGCCAATAATTCATTGAATGTAGCTTTTACCTTGTTCACGATCTGAAGCTGGGTTTGTTGTTGTGTATAGTCAAGATCAGCTATTTTGATTTTAGCTGCGCGGTATTCGCCTCTAGCCTCTCTTTGAAAAAGCGGCAAACCAAACTGAATGCCAAATCTGTAATTATTTTCTAATAAAGGTTGAGTAAAAAATTTAGGTGTTGTATACCCTTCATTTAAGAAATTATACTTCAGATCAAGGGTAGGAAGTAATCCTTGAAATTTTAATTTTTTTTCAACTTCTAACACGCGTTGTTTAAATCCTAAACCCAGTAATTTTGGGTGTGCAGTAGATGCCACCGAAATGGATTGATCTAAGTCGGGCACAGGATAATTACTAACTTCTACTAAATTCCAAGACGGATCTGGCTTTACTTCAGGAATCAATTCATAGGGTTCACCAGCCTCATTCCACATGAAGTTGCTTAGAAACAAACGCTGCTGCTGCAATTCAGCCCAAGCCTGAGATTGAATAGTTTGAATAGCCTGTAATTGAGACAAGGCTTCAGTGGTATCAATTGCAGCTCTATCACCTGATTGATAAGAGAGTTTTACAAATTCAAATCTTTTCTTATTGAACTCAACAGCATTGGTAAGTACTTCGTACACTTGATTTGCTGCAACCCATTTCCAATAGGTTTCTGCTGCATCAAACAAAAGATCATTGATCATGAGCAGTTGATCCTGTTTACTTTTCTGCACCATGAGCTTTGATTGTTGTAAAACAGCTCTTCGCTGATCCATCAACAATCCTTTCAAAACAGGGAAAGAAACGCCCAGATAAGTTGACCGGTTGGGTGTCAATTCTGGATTAATTTTTACGCCTTGGTTATTTTCAAATCCAGCTTTTACATTAATTCCAAACCAGGTTGGGATTTTAAGTTCAGGATTTGAATAGTTGTAATAGTTTTGATTATCAAAAGTTTTAGTCCCGTTGCGCGTATAAAAGCTTGGGTCAAATGCCCCTCTTGAAGCCTGTAAATTGGCTTCAGCCATATCGACCAGCAGGCCAGCTTGTTTTGCAACAGGATGATATTTCCTGATGATATCTAATGTGTTTTCGAGCGACAATAATTTTTCCTGTGCCTGAATATTAAAAAAGGCTAAGCCAGTAAAAAGTATGAGCAATAGGGAATGTTTACCTTTTCTCTCCATCAGCCTATTTTTTCTCAGTAAGAGTTGGTTTGTAATACTCTGGTGGGAAGCCATTAATTTGACGCCATAATTCAAACCAGATACGAACGTTTTTCAGTAATGCAAAACCTTGAGCACCTGCTCCGAGTTTGATGTCTTTTGGCCAGGGCTTATCTTTTTCAACAGGAACAACCAAAGCCCTAAATTTCCCATTTTCACTTCGGTTCGTCTCCACTGCAATAATTTTACCTGCGAATGTTCCATAACTAGCAGATGGCCATCCAGAAAAGACAATAGCAGGATAACCATCAAAAATCAGACGTACTTCCTGCCCCTTATTCAACAACACAAGATCCATTGGTTTTACAAATATTTCTGCAGCCAAGTCTACTTTATCGGGAACAATTTCTACAATCATATCCCCCTCTTTCACCGTCTCGTTGATTCCCGCTTTTCTTGCCTTTGTAATTTGTCCACTTTGTGGTGCAATTAACCAACGCTGACTTCCCCTGATGACATAATTAGCCAGCATGTTTTGATTTTTGGAAACCTCTACATCAGTTGATGCAATTTCAGTCTGTGCAGCAGCAATCTCACTTCTTGCTTTAAATATTTTATCTGCCGCTTCTTGTTGGACAACATTCATGTCCATGCGACAAATAACTATATCCTGCTTTGTATTTTGAAACTTTTGCTGCTTTTCTGTTAGGAGTGCAAGTGATTTATTAAACAATGCTGTTCTTCTTTCTAATTCAGTCAATGCGATGATACCATCACTGAACATTTTTTTAGCACGTACCAACTGCTGATCAGCAATGCCGTAATCAATTTGTGCTGCAGCCAGTTCAGCACTATCACTGATTACTTTTCGCCTGAGCTGGTCCATTTTGTTCTCTAAAGCACTCAGCTTAAATTCCCTCATCCCTTCTAAAGCAGTCACTTGGCTTTGGGTGGCTGTTATTTTATCTCGATAAAAATCTATTTTTTGTTGCTTAGCTACAAGCTGCTCTTGCGTTCTTTCAACCAATTTTGGATCCAGGTAATCATCTTTCACATCTAACAACTGTACAATGGTATCACCTTTTTTAACAAAATCACCTTCACGAACAAACCACTTTACAATTCTACCCGGTATGATCGAGTTCATTTGTTGTGGACGCTGGTTTTGATAAAGTGTAGTAACATTTCCAGAAGCAGAAATATTCTGTGTCCATGGCAGAAAAAGAAAGACAATAAAAAATATGATTATCCCATAGGCCCAATTACGAATGACATTTTGCTTATGTGACATATAAATCTTATCCGTCGATGAGGGCGTATAACCCGTTTCACCATGAATATGTTCCGATAATTTTTTCATTGTACTCAATTAGTTCGATTCAATTACGCCATTATTGTTTTACTGATTAACCACTTTACCGTGTGCAAGTTTGATTACCTGATCACATTTTGAAGCATAGCTATTATCTCCTGTTACAACTACCACAGTCACGTTTTTCAAATTGAGCAAGTAGTCTGCAATCTTTTCACAATTCTCTCCACCAGCAATTTCAAAAGGCTCATCCAACAACAACAATGAGGGTGATGCCGCAAAAGCCCTGACCAACAAAATCTTTTTTGCGATTATGCTACTCATTCCTTTACCTGTCGGCTTTAACTCTGTGTCAAACCCTTTGGGTAAACTTGAAATATAATTTTCTAGTCCAACAACTCTTGCCAGTTCAAGCAGATAGGTTGGAGTTATTGAACTATCTCCCATCGTGATATTTTCATAGAGTGTGCCTTTGAAAATATCCTGTTCGTGATAGAAGACACCTATCTGCTTACGGTATGAATCAATGTTATAATTACCAATTGGAATATCATCAACCAATAAAGTGCCGTTAGCATCTGGAAATCCTCCTGAAAGTAATTCAAGCAATACAGATTTACCTGAAGCAGCTTCACCTTGAATACATATTTTTTGACCTGACTTTATTTCAATGTTCAGCCCTTTCAAAATATCGTTGCTGTCATAGCCAAAAGAAAGTTGATTTAAAGTGAGCTGAGTACCATTTGCATTTTTAATATAATCAGTCGTGCTCTTCTCCTCCAGATCCTGATCAGTAACTTTACTCAATTTCTCAAGGCTGGTAAGCACATCATATGCTTTATCCAAGCTGATAATCATTTTTTCAACTGCGGACAAGACGGTGAGAATGACAATTTCGGCAGCAATGAACTGCCCAACGTTTAATTCTTGTTCAATTAATAAGATAGCTCCAACAATCAGCATAGTTGCAGTAACCAATAACTTAAATAGAATCAAACTCCAGTACTGAAATTTTAAAACATCAAAATGGTCAGTTCTTGATTCCAGATAACCCACTACAAGTTTATCAGTTTTTTGCAAGTGGAGGTTTTGTTTGCCAGAAACTTTAAACGTTTTAAAGGTTCTGGCTAATTCTTCTATCCAAGCTGCAGCACTGTATTTGAAATCACTTTCACGAAGTGAAGCATCTAAGCCTTTTTTTGCCGTTAATTGTAAAACCAAGTAGAGGATAACAATTAGTAAAATTCCCAATAAAACGAAAAGTGGACTATAAAGCGACAATAAGATCAATCCAAAAATTATTTGAATAACTGCTAATGGGATATCTAACAACAAATTGGATAAACCCTTTTGTAATGATATTGTATCAAAAAAACGGTTGACTAATTCTGGTAAGTGATACTTATCGACTTTCTTTATGTCAAATCTTGGAATTTTGTAAGTAAACTCAAATGCATATCGTGTAAAAATTCGCTGCTGGATGCGTTCTACCACTTTCATTTGATTGACTTGAACGATTCCAGCTACAAGTACTCCCCCCACAACGAGGAATATCAATAGCCACATGGAGACAGGCAATTTTGTCCGCCCAGCTGCTACCTGTGAAAAGTTGATAATGGCCTGAATACCTAATGGTAGAGAGAGTTGAATCAAACCACTTAAAATGGCATAGAAATAAATAGCCGAAACTTCCTTCTTTTCTATTCTAATTACAGAAAAAAAGCGCCTAATCGCAGTCGCGAGTGATACATTAACATCAAAACCGGCCATAAAATATTTTTAGAGCTACAACAGAACCAAATGGACTGAATTACTGAAGATTACAAAACGAAATCCCCATCAATTAGTTCATCCGAGCGCAAATCTAATGCCGTTTTTTCCATAAGTAGAAAACAGAATGTTAAATATTAATTGGCTTCCTTCCTTTGTCAACAGCCATTTCTTTGGGAATGTGCTGCAATATCTCTTTTTTTAAAGCATTGATGAGCGGCTCTTTTACATGATTCCGGTAAGTAACGATTCCGATTTCTCTTACTGGTGCAGGCGACTTAAAATACCGGATGTTATTTTTTTGCTTATCATTCATGTCATTTAATGCCAGCTTCGGTAAAATGGTAATGCCTTTATTCAATTCAATGATTTTCTTCAAGGTCTCAATACTTCCAGCAGCAAATTCTAACTGATGTTGTTCCTTTTCTAGTTCCTTAAGGGCACAAAGATTAATAACTTGAGAACGCATACAATGCCCTTCTTCCAAGAGCCACAACTGGTTTGGATCTATGTCATTGGCCAATACATATTTCTTCTTTAGCAAATTTTGATCACTAGAAGCATAAACAACAAACTCTTCCTGGAACAGGGGGTGTTCAGTTATTTCTTTTTTTAATAAAGGAATAGCTAATAAACCTGCATCAAGTTGATTGATTCCAAGTTTATGGACAATTTCATCTGTGGTTAACTCACTAATTTTCAATTTGACTTGAGGATACTTCTTTAAAAAGCCATTCATAAAAATTGGAAGTATATAAGGGGCTAAAGTTGGAATAATCCCTAATTTAAGCTCTCCACTTAAAACCCCTGTTTCAGCTTTAATCAGTTCTTTCATCCTCTTTTCTTCCTGTAAAATTACCCTTGCTTGTTCTACTACCCTTTTTCCTATTTCAGTAGGAACCAGTGGTTTCTTGGTCCTATCAAAAATCCTTGCCCCCAATTCTTCCTCTAATTTCTTGATCATCATGCTGAGTGTAGCCTGGGTAACATGACATTTTTCGGCCGCTTTAACGAAATTCCTGTAAGTATCGAGGGCAATAACGTATTCCAACTGTTGTATATTCATATAGATAAAATCTATTCAAATATAGATAAATTCAGTTTGATAAATACAGTTAAATGTTACATCTTTGAAAAACATTCAATATTAAACAAAACGCTAGTCGTCATAATATTTGAAGCCATGTACACGCATGGCGAACGTTCTAGATGTAAACATAGATTCCATCATATCTGGAATGGAGAACCATGAGGCTGTTTTTAGTATCAGTGAAAGTGAGTTATTAATCATCGGGAGGCAGATTTCTGCTTCCCCTTTATATTTTTAGCCCTTCCTCTCCCTAAATAGTATCTGCTTACAAGAATGAAAATAAAAAAGCCCATAGTTAGCTATGGGCTTTGTGGTGCTTGACATAAATTAACGGGGGCATAAGGCCAAAATATGTAAGGTTATCCGTTAATCACTGTTAATGAGTTGAAATTGCATTATATTTAAATATATATATGTGATTTGAGTTAGGATATAGGTGCCATTATCAGTTATTTCCTATTTTTAGTTTAGCTTTTGGTTCCTCACCAATCGGTTACTTACCAATTAAAACATTGATAATCTGCCCTTTATGAATAAAAGGTCGGTTTTGGTCTTTTTGGTCCTATTATTTACCAATTCAGCGTGGTCACAGTTTGCCGATAGTATTTTAACCGCAGAAAAGTCAGATTACATAGATAGACTCTTACTCCAACAAGGTCCTGTCCAGTATATCATGGGGCTTCCCAATAAATTTGTCCACCCTAGAGATAAGTTTCATTATGAAAAACCTCAATTATTAATCAAAACAGATAGTGCACTTTATTTGAGTTTTTCAGGAAGTGGAAGAATTTATAAACTGAATGGGATAGAGGACTCCAGTTATGTTTTTTCAAGAATTGACCTGACAGAAAACATCAATTATAATTTAGGTGCGCATTATTTCTCGTACAAAGAACAGCTCTATTCCCTTGGGGGCTATGGATTTTGGAAAACAAACGGAAACTTGAAATTTTTCAATCTTAAAGACAAACAATGGGATATCGTGCCGCTCAGCGAGGAGGTTATACCCCAATTTTATCCTGTTGAAGCAAGCTGGTTTAACGCTGTATCAGGAAAGTTTTTTGTACCCCTACAATCCATTGTCAACGCAGGCATCTCAGGTACAGCTTATGTAAAAGGGAAAGTCATCCCCTATAGCTATGTATTGGACATCAATAACAAAGTGTGGGAAAAACTTGGGAAAACAAATGAAAAGATCATTGAGATAATTACAAATGGCCAACTAAGTTTTAAAACGCAAGTCGGACTAATCATTTTATACTACGATAAAGCATACTTAATTGATTTTAATAAAAACCATGTTTTAGTTTCAAATGACGGATTGTTTAACCAGAGTTTGGGAAGAAAAGGGCCCGGTGATTTTGTGTACGAAAGCAATGGTTATATATACAGCTATAATTATCTAAACAAAGAGTCCGACTCCCTTAAATTTGATTATGCCATTTTTAAAGATACTGGTCTTCCCATCTGGGAACCCGTTTACAATTTCAGTATTTATATAATTGCATTTTTATTTCTAGCTATTTCTATTGGCATATTTTACTTCAGCAAGAAGAAACAAAATAGAAGTAGTAATACACCTATACTTGAAAAAAACTACCGTATTCAATTTACTGATACTGAGATTGCATTAATCTCACTACTGATAGAAAAAGTGAAACTAAACGAAAGAGCTACTATCAATGATGTAAATTATGTTTTAGGGCTGAAACATAAAAATACAGGCCTTCAAAAGAAAGTAAGGAGCGATACTTTTAACAGCATTAATGAGAAATTCAGGTATATCAGTAAAACCGATGAACCGCTCATACAAAGTGTAAGAAGTGAAATCGACAAACGTTATTTTGAATATTTTATCTTATCAAGTCATCTTGATATAATAAATGAGTATCTCTAAATACATTGCTCAACTTTAACAGCGCCAAGCTCATACCCAAAATAAGCAAGTACTGCATTTACCTTATCCATACGTAGGGTTTTCTTGCCTTGTTCTAGATCTCTGATAAAACGTAAACCAACACTCGACCTGAAAGCCAATTCAGGCTGTGATATTTTTTCTTCCTTACGTTTTTGTTTTATGAATTGTGCGATCGTCATTTTATACCCGATTAGGTATATCGATTACTAGAATTATAGAAGTATACCTTAACAGGTATAAATACAATTTTCCTTACCACTGAAATTTTTACAGAACATCGAAATTTTTGAAAACTGCTTTTTCAAATAAATTTTATTAATCATTTTTAGTCAAATAACTAAATCAGATATGGTATAATCAAATCAATAACAATTACATTTTAATCCAAATCCAAATGAAAATTTTCAAGTACTACAATCAAATCAGTCTAGCATTTTTTGTTACCTGCATTGCACTACATGCAAGTGCAACAAATTATTATGTCGACCCTTCATCAACGGCATCAACCGCTAATGGAAGCATCAGCATTCAAACTGGTAATCGTAATACTTAAAATATCATTCTTTTGTATAATGGCTTCTGGATTTGCATCTACTTCATAGGTTGCATCTTTTACATATTTCAAATAGCCAATATTTTTTGTATTTACACATGAAGAAAAAATCAACATGCCCAAAAAGAAAAAAATTAGGATTGGTCTCGTTTTATTCATTTGATTGAATTTTCACAATCGGTAGGATTTACCCCGACAGGAAAACAAATATATATTTGGGTACCTCCTTCAAAACTGACATCCCATATCTGCTAGACTGAGAGAAATCATTGAATTCGTTATAACCCTTTACCAACAAGACTTTTACTTAATAATGCACAAAAATGAATAGTCAAAAATCAATGAAACAATATTTTAAATAGCAAAATAATTGACCAATAATAAGTTTTCCTTATAAAAATTAAAATTTATGTAAATTCACTACAACTTAACCAAACCAACACATGGATACGACTTTAGCACTTAAATACACATCATCCTTATTACCAATTATACTTGGTATTGGTGTAATTGTATTTGAAAGGATTTACACAAAATGGAAATTTAGTCCGCGCGGTGTTTCTCCATCTTTTTTTGCATCAGTTGCATTATTATTTGCACTTTTTGCCAGCTTAATTTTTTCAGAGGTTTGGGGTAAGATTACAAAAACAAATGCATTAATGACACAACAAGCAAACTCACTAAGAGCTTTGCTGAGAATGACAGAACCACTTGGACATGATTCTATAAAAGTTGCAAATGCAGTAAAAAATTACATTCAGAAATTAAAGGAGCAAGAAGTAAATGATGATATGTTAGCTCAGAGTGGATTTTCGAACTATAAATCTCAATCCTTTAATAAAAAAACATTTCAAGAGTTTTATATTGTTGCTGCGGATACTGATTTATTCAAAGGACATCCAAACATGCAAAATGCTTTTTACACAGAACTAGAAAGTGTGCGTGAAGCCTGGTTTGAAAGAAGAGAACTGAGAAAACAACATATTCCTTCTACCAAGATTGCAGTACTATTTATATTTGGATTTTTTACACAGCTATCAATTGCATTCTCTCATATTGGGAATAATAATGCAACGCGAGCTACAGTTATGTTGTTCAGTTTAGCCTTTGCTACATCAATTGCATTATTGGCCTATATCGACAATCCACACCAAACTTCTTACCTGGTAAGTACTGGTGTACTTGATGATATTAGATAATAATTATTGTTTTAAGAACCTGGTTTGCATAACCTCCCCTTGATTTGAATTAAAGGTAATCATATAAAGACCTCTGTTCAAATCGTTAACGGGTATTCTGTTAATACCTGCTGCCAGAACTATTGATTTAATAATGCGGCCAGATGCATCTAGAATATTGGCTTTACCTGGCTTATCACCAGTATTGATTTGCAATAATGCTGTTGCAGGATTTGGCCAAACTTTTAATTGAGTTTCATTACTGCTAAGATTTATCTTCTTTACAGATGAATAATTTGCTGAACCATTTAATTCCACTTGCTTTATCCTGAAATAAACCGTACCAGAGAATACCTTACCCATTGTATAGGTATAGGCAGATTCACCATCAGTTTTTCCTGAGCCATTTACAAAACCTAAATCTTCCCATGTATTTCCATTGTAACTATATTCAATAATGTACCCCTTGTGCATCCTGTTCTCAATGATTTTCCAATTTAATTGAACTTGGTTTGAGGTAGAAGCAGATTTAACTTGAAAGTCAACCCACTCCATAGGAAGAATACAGATTTCATTAATAATAAAACTTGCAAGTGGCGTTGTAAATGATGTTTCTCTTACACTAACAAACAGCTCTCTATAATTCAAGTTAGGAGGTGTAGCTGTATTTGCATACATCAATGCATCTAATAACATCTCTGCCTGTGCAGTTGTCATAGATGTTCCACTTCTTGAAAACCTTATATAGTTTGTACCAGTTATTACTGCACGATTTACTGTAAATACAACTCCATTCAAGGTGAAAGTAGATGTACTCGGAGATGTGAAATTAAGTTTAACAGAATCAGAGGCAGGATTATTTGATCCATTTGGAAATATGTTTTCAAAAGAGCCATCTAAAATTGTAGTTGGGTCATAAGAAATAATAATCTCACTTACTGTATTTGAAGATCCAGTTAAACTTAAACTTGTTGAACCATTTGTAATTGGTCTTACAACTGCACCACATGATGAGGAAGTCTGGCTAAAACCAGGCTGACCAGGATTTAAGTCCAAAGTTGGTGTGCCATAAAGATTGGTAGTACCGCCCCAGTTGGGACCAGTTCCAAAATCCAACATAAAATAAGCGGCGTTTGAACCATCAGCACCTACCATGATTTCAAATGTACTAACCTCATCATATTGCACCATAACACGATGTTGATCAGCAGTAGCGATAGTACTATTACTGGTCACATTAGAACGAAATTTTGTTAACCCCGATGCAGTATTATAAGAATAAGATACCCTGGTAACTGGAGATGCGCTTAGGGTAACTGAAGAAAAACCACCAAATTCGTTGTATTGATTTGAATTGGTTCCACCGTTTCCATCAATATCATAGGTATTGAGTGTGATATTTTGAATGATTACAGGAGTTCCTTTGTGGGTTGTGTTGTTGTAACTGTTTCCTAAAATAAATTCGAATTTGAATTTCGCACTTCCACCACCATTGTTAAATGTCAACATTGGTGAAAAAAATCGATCAAGATTATCGGAGAGTCCACTTCCAGTTGGTGATGAATAATCAAATGCGATTGTACCCCCCGGAGCTCCAGATGGTAAAGCAAAACTTCCGTTGGTCAAACTAACCGTCCTTACAATACAATCAATTTGTTGACCCGCAATCGTAATGACATTAGTATATAAGGTAACATTGCCTACTCCAGAGCCGTTTGTACCGACTTTATGAATTTTATTGGCTGCTAAAAAACTAATATTGGCATTATTGGCATTGAAAACGGCCTGTGCACTGGCACTGTAAAAGCCAGTAAGCATGAAGAAAATGGTCAGCAAAACGACCAATTTTGGGCCTAAATGATTGGTTTTCATGGTCTTGGATTATAGGATGGATAGCAATGGGCGCTATCATATAATAATAACGTATACCAAGACCTGCATATTGTTGTGGAACCACAGATTCTTACAAAAAATATGATGAAACCATGACGATTTCAAGGGAGTTTACCACGTATTTATACGCTAAACATCCTAATGACAAATGCTAAGATTATTTTCTAATGAAAACTTCTCTACCCTTGACAACAGTTCGAATTGCTTTTACTTCTTTAATTTTTTCGGCAGGAATGGCGAGGATGTCATTTTCCAAAATGGTAAAGTCTGCATCAAAACCTTCTTTCAATACACCAATTCTTCCGTCTAAAAATGATGCATATGCGTTAGTTGAAGTATATGATTTTAAAGCCTCTTCAACACTAATTTTTTCATTGGGATACCAGCCATTTGGATTTTTACCATCACCTGTAATCCTTGTGACTGCTGCAAAAATACCATACATCGGATCAATAGGAGCAACAGGCCAATCAGAACCAAACGTCACCTTCACACCTTTCTCTTTCATACTTTTAAATGCATAAGTCCCTTTTAACCTATTTGTATCTAACCGCTTGTATGCCCAAATACCATCATCATATAAATGATATGGATGCATCGATGCAATAACCCCTTGCTTTGCAAATTGATCAACTGTTTCCGGCCTAACATGTTGCGCGTGCTCCACCCTGAATCTTCTGTCGCGTTGTCCATTTACTTTATCAGCTTGATCATAAACAGATAGAATAAAATCATTGGCTTTATCTCCAATCGCATGTACACCAATATGAAGTCCTGCTTTATCAGCACCCAATACCCATTTGCGAAGCAAGGCTGTATCGGTAATAAACAAACCATTTGTTCCAGGGTCATCTAAATAAGGTTGATGAAACCATGCAGTTGTTGAACCCAAAGATCCATCCACATAACCTTTTAATCCGCCCCAATGCAACATGTCATCACCCTTGCCATTTTTTTGTACAAAAGAATCCATACGCTCCCAAGTGGCCAACGGCACGAAAGAATACATACGTAAAATCATACGATCAGTTTTCCATGCCCTTTTATAAGTTTCCAAATCACTCCATCCCCCATAAGAATTCATATCGTTCACATTGGTCACACCACGCTCAACAGCATGCTGAGCAGCAGCATCAAAATACTGATCTAATTGTTCTGCAGTTGGAGGAGGAATAGCATTAATGATAAGATTCATAGCGGCGTCTTTCACTATACCAGTCGGCTCTCCTTGCTTATCCTTTACCAAAACACCACCAGCAGGTGAAAGTGTATTCTTGTCTACACCAGCCAGCTTGAGGGCTTTTGAATTGGCAAATGCCATATGTCCATCATATCTTGAAAGAAACACCGGATGATCGCCACAAACAGAATCAATCCATTCTTTAGAAGGTAATTCACCACCCCAGTTTTCATGATCCCAGCTGCCTTCCATTACCCAGGTATCACCAGGCATGTTTTTGCAAAAAGCTGCAATTCTATCAATGAATTCCTGCTTGGTCATCGCATCTTTCAGTTTTACACTTGATAAAGAATATCCAGCAGAAAGAAAATGCGTATGGTTATCTGTCAAACCTGGTAAAAGGAGTTTTCCGCCAACATCAATAGTTTCCACTGCACTGTACTTTGATGCATCATCTCCTACATAAACAATTTTTTCTCCTTTAACCGCAAGTACTGATGCACTTGGATTAGCACTATCGCCTGTCCAAATTTTGGCATTAATATAGAGCTTGTCGACTTTTTCACTGCCACAAGAAACCAATACCAATGACAACACCAATAACTTTAGAAAACCTTTCATGGTAGAATAATTTGATGCAAAAATAGATAACTTATTTACTCATCATACCTTTAAAATAACCGACAGATTCTGCCATCCCTACTATGGGATTATCCATGTCTTTTTCATATTCAATACTACAAATACCTGCATAGCGAATCTCTTTTAAAACATCTAGAAGCACTGAAAAGTTGATTGCCCCTCTGCCTATTTCTATTGTTTTAGCATCAGGCTTCATCGCTTCTTCATCTTTAATATGTAAGTCGAAAAGTCGATCTGCATATTGTTTTATAGCTTGCTCTGGAAGTACCCCTGCACGGAATGTATGTCCAATGTCAATACATAACCCCATTCGTTTATCCATTTTGGCTATGCGATCATAGATGGATTTTGGAGTGGGGTATAATTTATCTTCAGGACCATGATTGTGAATTGCCAATTTGATATTTGTTTCCTTAACTTTTTCTTCCACATAGGGTAACAATTGCTCACCAGGAACACCAACAATCATATTTACACCAAAAGACTTTGCATAAGCAAAGGCCTGATCAACCGCTTCTTTTGTCATCATGTAGATTACACCGACTGTATAAGGCGTAATACCATAATCAGTAAATTTCTTTCGGATAGTTTCCATTTGTGAAGGAGAACTGTTCATGGGCAAATGGAAATCCTTAACAGACAAATATTGTACTTGAAGTCGTTTCATCATTTGCAGGGTTTGATCCAAATCAAACTTTACAAAACTATAACCAGCAAACCCAATTGGAAATCTTAAGGCCTCACTAGTAGATGGCTTTTCATACTTTATGGTAGCAGCTTCCAAAATAGAAGGTGCTGCAATTACAGCAGCAGATGTAGTTGAAATGCTTTGTAAAAAAGAACGTCTATTTGACATGATGATGAAAGTTTAAGTTTACTCAAATAATGAGTACCTCAATTTATCGAAAATTGAGAATTATCATGTGTTTTAAATGCTTTAACTTCAAATGAGATTGCTCATATACCAAATTAGTCAGCATACCATGACACTACTCATCATCATTTTAAGTATTGCCTTGTTGATTGTCCTCATCTCAGTTTTCAAGACCAATACTTTTGTCGCTTTTATTATCGTTTCTATTTTAGCGGGTATTGCCTTAGGTATTCCTTTAACACAAATACCTTCCACCTTACAAAAAGGAATTGGAGACATGCTGGGTTCATTAATGATGGTATTACTATTTGGTGCCATGATTGGAAAACTTGTCGCCGTTTCTGGAGCAGCACAACAAATTAGTAAGAGCATCTTAAGCCTATTTGGAGAAAAATACATCACCTGGGCAATGATGTTAACCGGATTCATTGTAGGTATTCCGCTTTTTTATAACGTAGGATTCGTGTTGCTTGTCCCTCTGATTTTTTCAATTGTATACCAATTAAAACTTCCTGCAGTCTATGTTGGTATACCCATGCTGGCTGCGCTTTCAGTTACGCATGGACTACTTCCACCACATCCATCTCCTGCTGCATTGGTAAACCAATTGCAGGCCGATATGGGCAAGACATTGATGTATGGATTTGTCATTGCAGTGCCCACTATTATTTTAGCAGGACCGTTATTTGCATCAACACTCAAAAAAATAAATACAACACCGCTTCAAACCTTTACACCACAAACATTACCTGAAAATCAACTCCCGAGTTTTTTAAATAGCATCATAGCATGTTTGCTTCCTGTATTTATTCTTCTAACCACTACACTGCTTGAATTAAATCATATAGCACTTCATCCTGTTTTCAAATTCATAGCAGATCCAGGAATCATTATGCTGTTATCACTTGTTTATGCAACCCTCATGCTTGGTGTAATTAGAAGCATAAGCATAAAATACATCATGGAACAATATGCAGAAGCTATAAAAGACATTCTGCTAATCATCATGGTTGTAGCAGGTGCCGGTGCATTAAAACAAGTATTTGTAGAAAGTGGAATCAGTATTAAACTGGGTGAGGCGATGAATCAATGGAACTTACCCCCACTATTTTTAGGATGGCTCATCGCGGCAGTCATTCGCGTTTCCATGGGCTCAGCAACAGTAGCAGGATTAACTACTGCAGGAATTGTAGCACCATTGGTAATCAGTACGAATACCGATCCTAATCTGATGGTGCTTGCGGTAGGTTCAGGAAGCTTAATGTTTTCTCATGTAAACGACTCTGGCTTCTGGATGTTCAAAGAATACTTCAACCTGAGTATGAAAGAAACTTTCAGATCATGGAGTCTGATGGAGACGATAGTTTCTTTAATGGGATTGATAGGCGTACTGGTTATTGATGCAATATGAAAAAACCCCCATTAAGGGGGTTTTTTAGACATTAATCAGAGGCTTATCGTATTGTTAACTGAAAATCCAGAGAAACATCAGTATCTCCTTTTGTAACAGGATCATTTGCAGCTTTTACACCTGGCTTGTGCTTTAAGGTAACATTAAGCGTTCCCGTTGCAGCAGCAGTGGTAGTCCATGTAGAATTTAAACCTAGCGGAAGGCTCTTGGTGTCCTTGTCCAAAATTGAAACACTCAGATTTGGAGTAGATGAAGTAAAGTACAACTGGTGGTCATCCGCCTCAGCAAGAATTTCTGAAGTAATATCATCTGCCGGACTTACACTTTCATTTAGGAATATTACTTTACCTGAATAGGTTTTGTTGAGACCCAATACGATTGGATCAAACTGAGATGGAGCATTACCCCCTTCACCATCAAGATCTTTAAACGAGAAAGTACTCTTCACACCTTGATTGTCTGTAAGCTCAATAACAACTGTTGTAATCAACTCTTCTTCATTTGGGGGAAGAGCATCTTTTTTACAACTCGAAATAGCAATCAATAATACTAAAGCCGTCAATTTTAATACTCTCATAAATATAAATTTTGCAATAATGTTGCAAATATATGAATATGCATCAATGTTGCAAATTTATTTTTATGGGCTTAAAAAGAAGGGCTGTGTGCTTTATAAAGTAGTTTATAACCCCAATCTACTAAAACTTCACACACAACCCTTTTACACTAGGGCTTCTTTGAGGGTTTGGATACAATAACTTCTTCTACAAGTCTGCGTTCAGTTGTAACCTGAAACTTTTTATCATTCTTATTCTTGAAACTTGTAATAGTGAGTGTAATATTTCCAGCTTCAACTGGAATGCTGAAAATTCTATTGAACTTTTTCTCAGCATATACTTCTTCAAAAAATACTTTGCCACTTGCATCAGCAATCAAGACAAAAAACTTTTCACCCAACTCATTATCATAGTTCAATAAAAAATTCATGTTTCCATCAACTGTACCTGCATAGGTCAGTGAATTTTGTGATGGTGCAAGAGATTTTTGAGCATTTGCAGTAGATACACTAAATAAAACAACTGCAATAAACATTAATAGGTTCTTCAAAGAAAATGCACGGTTTGCTTTCATAATTCTAATTTTTGGTAAATCGTTCGTCACATGGAAGCTATGGCGTGCAAGCAAATCGAGGGGCAAAGCAATTAACGTAAGACACAATTAATACCTGACGGTGTTTTATTGTAACCCAAGAAGAGAAAAAAAATATGTTAACTAAATGTTACCGATTACAGCAGGTCGGTCAATTGTTCTAATTCCTCTTTTGTAAATATTCTTGATTGAATATAAAACCTCACACCAAGTGGTATTTCTAATGAGAAGCTACTACCCCTTCCTGGTGTTACACAAAGAATAAGTTGAGTATGTTTCCAATATTCAAATTGATCAGCACTCATATAAAACTTACAGCCTTCAACTTCACCTAGACAAACATCGCTGCTTCCAATTTTAAATTCACCGTCTTGAAAACACATTGGCTGACTCCCATCACAACATCCTCCACTTTGGTGAAACATCAATGGTCCATGTAAAGAACGGAGCCTGTTGATTAACGCAACAGACTCCGGTGTACTTATTACTCTTGCTACTGACATCAGAAAAAGCCAAGTTTTTGTTTGCTATAAGATACAAGCATATTTTTAGTTTGCCTATAATGATTCAACATCATTTTATGTGTCTCTCTTCCAAAACCTGATTTCTTGTACCCGCCAAATGGTGCATGTGCTGGATAAGCATGGTAACAGTTCACCCACACTCTTCCTGCCTGAATCTCTCTTGGCACTTGATACAATTCATGTGCATCTCTTGTCCAAACCCCTGCACCCAAACCATATAAGGTATCGTTCGCAATAGCGATGGCTTCCTCTGTTGTTTTGAAAGTAGTTACAGAAGTAACGGGACCAAAAATTTCTTCCTGAAAAATGCGCATCTTATTATGCCCTTTAAAAATTGTTGGCTGGATATAATATCCTCCAGCGGCTTCACCTTCTTGTTGATGTACATCACCACCACATAATACCTCAGCACCTTCTTGTTTACCAATTTCTAAGTAACTCTGAATCTTTTTGTACTGATCTTCAGAGGCTTGAGCGCCCATCATAACTGAGCCATCTAAGGGATGACCCAGTTTGATGGCCTTTGTTCTTGCCACAACACGTTCCATAAATTTATCATAGATTTTCTCATGCACTAAAATTCTGGAAGGACAAGTACACACTTCACCTTGGTTGAGTGCAAACATAACCGCACCTTCAACTGCCTTATCAAAAAATTCATCATCGGCATCTGCAACTGATTCAAAGAAAATATTCGGACTCTTACCACCCAACTCCATAGTTACAGGAATCAGATTTTCAGAGGCGTATTGCATAATCAATCTACCTGTTGTTGTTTCTCCCGTGAATGCAACTTTCTGAATACGTGGAGATGTAGCTAATGGTTTTCCTGCTTCAGGACCAAATCCTGTTACAATATTCAATACACCTGCAGGAAGTAGATCACCAATCAACTCCATCAAACACATAATGCTTGTCGGCGTTTGCTCCGCTGGTTTAACAATCACAGTACACCCAGCTGCCAATGCTGGTGCAATTTTCCAGGCCGCCATCAACAAGGGAAAATTCCATGGAATGATTTGTCCCACTATGCCTATCGGTTCATGCAAATTCACACTTACTGTTGTTTCATCATGTTCACTGATTGAACCTTCCTCACTACGGATAACTCCAGCGAAATAACGAAAATGATCTACCACAAGTGGTAAATCCGCAGCCCTTGTTTCACGTAATGCTTTACCATTGTCGATAGTCTCCACTACAGCCAGATACTCCAAATTATCTTCAATAACCTGTGCAATTTTTAATAAAATATTACTTCTCTGTGCAGCACCTGTTTTACTCCAGGTTTTAAATGCCTCAGCTGCAGCATCAATTGCTTTTTCAATATCTGCAGCGTTTCCACGAGCTGCCTGGGTAAACACCTTTCCATCAATGGGAGAAGCGTTATCAAAATACTCCCCGCTGCTTGGGGCGACCCACTTACCACCTATATAGTGGTCGTATTTCGACTTAAACTGGGGTCTTGCGGTAATGTTTGAAGTGTTGCTCATAACAATCGTTTTAAGGTTTTTGATAGGAATCAAGTTCCCAAGGATATTTGAGTGAGGATTTCACATTCATCTTTTTCAATAGCACATTTGTACTTTTTTAGGTTACGGAAATCAATTTTTTCTTAATTTGTTTAACCCAAAACAACCCAAAAGCTTTGCCAGTTAAACACTATTTGAGTAAAATCGACCTCACTCACCCCAAGCAACTAAAAACTTTAGTTGAAAACAGGAGCATTTTCAACCTCGAAAGATGCGAGCTGAATGTTTTTGAAAGTTATCTTGAGGCATTTCAGGTTCCGCTTACTTTTAATGATTTGGTCATCACTAGTATGGTTAGGGGTAAAAAAGTAATGCACCTACCTGAAAAACCTTCATTTGATTATATACCAGGAGAAACAGTAATTGTTGGCAGTAACGAAACCATGGTGATTGATTTTCCGGAAGCAACAATTGAAAACCCAACGCAGTGTATCGCTTTGGCTGTCGACAATCAATACATAAAACAGACAGTCGATTACCTCAATAATTATTACAACAGCGACAAAGAATCTCAGACTGATTGGGATCTTGCCTTTAATCACTACCATTTTGAAAATGATAATGAAGTAAGCGGACTCATCAATAAATTAATTCGAATCTGCAGAGGTTCAGATATTACCAAAGATATCTTCGCAGATCTTTCGCTTAAAGAACTCTTGATACGACTTCTTCAGAGTCAACATCTCTATCAAGTTGCGGAAACATCAAGTTCTCAGGCTAACAAAAGTAGACAACACCAAATTTTAAATTTCATCAATCATCACCTCACTGAACAAATTATTATAGACGACTTGAGTAAGAAAGCTCATATGTGCAGAAATGATTTCTTTAAATGGTTTAAACAACAATTTGGCATCACACCTCTTGATTATATCAACAGAGAAAGAATCAAGTTGGCAAAAAGGTTATTGAATGATACCAACAAATCAATAACTGCCATTAGCTATGAATGCGGCTTCAGTGACGTCAATTATTTTGTCCGCTTATTCAAATCCAAAGAAAGTATCACTCCCGGCAAATACAGAGCGTGCATAGAAAATGCTATGGCTATTTGAGTATACTCAACGCAGCATCTACATAGGTATAATTTTCGGGTTGAAAATGATGTATAGGTTTTGTCACTTTTGATTCACCTAATCTAACAACTACAGCATTTTTTTCAGGTATGATATATACATACTGACCAAACAACCCATTTTGTGAAATTGCAGTCACTCCGCTGTGCTTCATGATCCAATATTGATAGCCATAAAAATCAACTGGCTGGTTGTTTTCATCTCTGTCCTTTAAGAAAGTGGCTGGAGATGTTGCTTCAGTCACATATTTTTCAGAAACTATTTGCTTCCCGTTCCAGTTTCCTTTATTCAACACAAGCTGTCCAAATCTTGCATAGTCCCTTGCCACCGCATTGAAACAACAAAATGCTTTCTCTCTTTTCTCTTCACCATCCAACAACCAGAATGCATCATATTCAGCACCCATTGGTTTGTAAAAGCGCTCAGAGACTAAACTTGAGATATCCTGTCCAAAAACTTTTTCAACAATAAAACCCAACACTTGGGTATCGCCACTTCTGTATTGCCAAAATACGCCAGGCTCTTCTTTTTTCTCCATCATTTCAACCATGTGCTCCAAATCATCTCCATAATAAGCATAGGCATTCATACTGAAATAAGTCTTATCTCCTTCATTATACGTAGTACCAGAACTCATGGTAAGCAAATGTTTGATGGTCACTTTTTCCAATCCATTGGTCTTAAAGTGATCAACATAATTGGCAACCGGCTCATCCAGTGATTTTATTTTTCCCTCATCCAATGCTATACCTATCAACAGTGATATGATACTCTTTGCAGCAGAAAAAGAACCGCTCAATCTTGTGCTATCATATCCATCCCAGTATTTTTCAAACAATAATTTTCCATTTTGAATCACCAAAAAAGCATGTGTATCATTTGAATCAATTATTGATTCCAGATCAGCAGGAATTGCTGCAGTATTATAAGCACTATCATACTCCCAGCTTTGTGGCGCATTTGCTTTTTCTACTTTACGTAAAGGATGTGTCTTGTAGTCGTGAATCGTATGCTCACCCCAAAAAATAAAATTTTTCAAATGAGCCAAGTGGTTTGTAAATGCTAAACCAACGACTACTGCGACAATCGCCAATAGTACCAGAGAGATTTTTTTGATCATGATTTGTAATTATCCAAATGGTTGTTCAATAGAAATACTTTGTTTAGTAAAGAAACGCGGACCTTGATCTGTCATGTATAAACAATCTTCCAATCTAATTCCAAATTCACCCGGAATTGAAATCGTTGGCTCATCACTGAAACACATGCCAGGTGCCAATCTAGTCAAGTTACCTTTCACGAAGTTAGTCCATTCATGCCCTTCCATCCCAATTCCATGTCCAGTTCTATGTGGTAAACCTGGCAAACCATAATTTTTAGCATACCCTGCCTCCTCAATTACTTTTCGGGCAGCCGCATCTACAGACTCGCAAGTCGCGCCTATCTGAGCTGCAGCAAAAGCTGCATCCTGCGCCCTTTTTTCCAGATTCCAGACATCAATCATTTTTTGTGTTGGTTTACCAACAACAATAGTTCTTGTAATATCTGAAGCATATCCTTCACAACTGGTTCCCCCATCTACCATCACAATATCTCCTTCACGAATAGTCTGTGGAGTTATGCTGCCATGGGGTAAAGCAGAATATTTACCTACCTGGACAGAAGCGCCACCGGAGTATCCCAATTTTCTGAATGCTGCACTGAGGTTAGCACTGAAAGCAGACTGCGACATACCTGGTTGAATCGTAGCAAAAGCTGCTTTATAGGCTTCAATAGTAACATCATTTGCTTTTTGCATCAAGGCAATCTCAGCAGGTGATTTATACATTCTGCAACCTGAAGTGACAGGCGTTGCATCTACAATATCAAATCCACTACCTGCTTTTTTTACCCCATCAGCAATGAAAAAACGTACACGTTCTTCCATGCCTATTCTTCTGTGCTTGACGCCGCGATCTTTTACAATTTTGACAATCAATTCATAGGGACTCTCATGCTCTTCCCAGCAACGGAGTTCATCTCCAAATACAGGATTAATCAACTCTTTGGCGCGGTCGTCTTCAAACTTAGGACAAACATAGGCTATTGCACCTTTTGCAGGAATGACCACACCAAATGTACGCTCACTTTGACCCCATCGCATTCCTGTAAAATAGGAACAAGTAACAGTCCCTTCCATAAAAATAGCATCCATCTTTTGCTCAGCCATTAATTGCTGTGCCTTTGCAATACGTTGCTTTCTTTCTTCAACACTAATCGGCACAACACCATCAACCATGGGTTGCAAACGTTCAATACTACTGGGGATATCAAATTGCTGTTCATTAGTAAATGATGAAAAAGCAAATACACCTGCACCTAATGATGCAGTACTCAAAAAATTTCTTCTGTTCTGTTTATTGCTCATGACAATGATTAGCTATCGTTAAAAATTATTTATTAATAGTGGGATAAGTTACACCCAATTGCTCCATATATGTCGCGTATTTGGAAGGATCGTAATAATATTTTTTCAATTGATCCTTATACTGCTGCATAATACCTTGGTTCAAATGAATAGCGGGTGGATCTTTTTCTGTTATAAATGGTTTGTACTGCACGTCTTTTGTCTGTACTTCTTTGAAATATTTTTTTGCATCAGAGACCACTGCTGGATTGGTAAAACAATCAAACAAGGTTAAAGCTGTTGCTTTTGCTCCAGCCAAAGAACCTTTGTGCGCGATAGGTGTAGCCATTGCTATCGCATCTGCCCAATGATGCCCTTTTGTACCGGGTATATTAGCAGGAAAACGCAATACGATAGTAGGTACATTCCATGAGATATCAGCAATATCATCAGAACCGCCACCCCATGAGAATGGAACTGACCCTCTAAGGCTATCTGTTTTTGTATTCAAACCATCAATCGGGTCACCTTGGTTATCTTTTTTTGGTGCATCGACTAACTGTTGGACTGCCCTGGCCATCTGCTGATCTTTTTCATCCCATTGTGGCATACCAACTCTTTTAATATTATTATGCATAGCTTCTGCCAATGGCTTATTGAAATGCCCTGGCCATGCGGTTCCTAGAATTTGATAGTTCACTGTTGTTCCAGTCATCATCGCCGCACCTTTTGCAATTTGAATGCCAGCTTCATAGTTAGCTTTGATATCTTCATAGGTACGCTCTCTGAAATAATACCAAACACTGGCTTTTGAAGGAACTACATTTGGCTGATCGCCTCCATCTACTACCACATAATGTGAACGGTTAGTAGGTTTCAAATGTTCCCGCTTAAAGTTCCATCCCACATTCATCAACTCCACAGCATCCAATGCACTTTTTGCTCTCCAGGGTGCTCCCGCAGCATGAGCTGCATCACCCTCAAAATCAAATCGAACACTCACCAAACCATTTCCCCCATTATCACCATAACCACTGGAAAACCCACCACTCACATGAGTAAAGATGCAGGCATCAATATTTTTAAAATAACCATCTCTAATATACCAGGCTTTTGTACCAACAAGCTCTTCTGCAATACCAGGCCATATTACAATCGTACCTGGCATTTTTTGTTTCTCCATCATTTCTTTCATCGCGATGGCTGCATAAATAATAACCGCTTGGCCAGAGTTATGTCCTTCACCATGACCAGGAGCACCATCCACAATTGGCGCTCTGTAAGCAACCCCTGGCTTTTGTGAAGCTTTAGGAATACAATCCACATCACTACCCAATGCAATCACAGGTGAACCTGAACCCCATTTGGCCATCCAGGCTGTAGGTACGCCTGAAATACCTTTCTCGACAGTAAACCCACTTTTTTCTAAAACAGATATAATGAATGCTGATGTTTCCCATTCCTGAAAACCCAATTCAGAATAACTGAAGATTTGATCGACCATCACTTGTATATCCTTTGCATGCTTTCCAACTGCATCAGACAATTGAAGCTTCATGGCCTCTACCTCTTTATCAGTATATTTTTTTTGTGCCTGCGTAAAATGAATCAAACCAAAGGCAAGTAAAAAGAAGAAAAGCTTTTTCATAAACGTGAATTGTATCGTCAATTTACTGAATAATGTGAGAAGTGCATACACAACCCTTTACCTTTGTAGGGTGGAACTACTCAGACTCAACCAGATTGGTAAAATTGAAGGCGATAGAACGATATTAGAGGACATCAACCTGCTCATTGAACCTTTTAGCAGGACAGCCTTAATTGGTGAAACAGGTTCAGGAAAAAGCACCTTATTAAAAATCATGGCTGGATTGAGCCAGCCTTCCTCAGGTGCTGCCATTTTTGAAGAAAAAAGAATACAAGGTCCGCTTGAAGTCTTGATTCCTGGACACAAACAAATTGGCTATTTATCACAGCATTTTGAGCTTCTCAATAATTATAGGGTTGAAGAACTGTTGGATATGGCTAATAAAATGGAGCAACAGGAAGCTGACGGAATTTACCAGCTCTGTAAAATTGAACACCTGTTGAAAAGAAAGACCAATGCGATTTCAGGTGGTGAGCGACAAAGAATAGCACTGGCAAGAGTGCTGGTAGGCAGACCAAAACTATTATTATTGGATGAACCCTTTACCAACCTTGATTTATTGAATAATAAAATCATCAATGCCATCATCAAGGCACTTTGTGATAGTAGAAAAACGACAGTCGTTTTAGTTTCACATGATCCTGCTAATATACTTTCATGGGCAAATCATATCATCGTACTTCAAGAAGGTAGAATTATTCAAGAAGGTTCACCTACAACTATATATTACAAACCGACCAATTCTTATGCAGCTGGTCTTCTTGGGGATTATAACTACATAGCACTAGAACATCCATTAAGAACAACTTTGCAAGTTCCTGACAATCGCGAACACTTCCGAACAGAGGAATTTGAGATAACAACAAAAGATAAGAGTAGTGCAAGGGGCATCATAGTAGAAAAATTATTTTATGGTGATCACTACAAAGTAAAAGTAGATTTGAATGGCATTAAATTATCTGTATTAAATCGACAAACTTCATTCTCACAAGGTGATGAAATCGGCCTTGTATTCAATAACCTCTACCACTAAATCTTACAGATGATAAAAAAGATTGCAATAGTCATATTAATTTTAATCATTGGAACACTTGCATATTTATACAAGAATGATATTTCTGTCGATGTATTGAAAAAACAATACACCAATGAACAATCGAAATTCATTAAGATTGATGGCGTTGAAGTTCATTATAGGGATGAAGGAAATAAAAACGATAGTATACCATTAGTGCTTATCCATGGAACTTCATCTAGTCTGCATACATGGGACAGTATCGTTCCTGCTTTGAGTGATAAAAAAAGATTGATTCGATTGGATATACCTGCGTTTGGTTTAACAGGACCACATCCGCAACGCGATTATTCAGTTGATTTTTATACCCAATTCATCGACGCCTTCCTTAATGCAATTGGCGTACAACAATATAGCATTGCTGGGAATTCATTGGGAGGAAGTATTGCATGGAACCAGGCACTTCGTTATTCAAATAAAGTAAAACAGTTGATTCTCATCAACTCTGGAGGATATCCTAAGAAAAATGAAAAAGGAAACATTGGTTTTAAATTAGCTTCAACACCTATAGTAGGCGATGTGCTATTGAAATTTACTCCACGTGGCATCATCAAAAAAAGTGTGGAAGATGTTTATTCAGACAAAACAAAGGTTTCAGATGAACTGGTGCAGCGATACTTTGATTTACTATTAAGAGCAGGAAATCGACAAGCAACATTGGATATTTTCAAGCAAAGAAAACCTGGAGGCAGTGAAAAGATTAAACATATTCAAACCCCTACTTTGATTATCTGGGGAGAAGACGATCAACTGATTGATGTAAGCAATGCTTATTTATTTCAGAAAGATATTCAAAATAGTCAGTTGGTGATTATTCCAAAAACGGGACATGTGCCTATGGAGGAAAACGCAAAACCAGTCATATCGGCTATTAGCTCTTTTGTTGCATTTTAACTAAAAATATAGATAGTTAAATAAGGGAGATAGTTGAGTGTGGTTATTTTTACATTCAAATATCCCACCAATGAAAAACTTTTTTCTCTTATTTATTTTATTGATTTCCTCAGTCAATATATATGCTCAACAACTTAAATCGTTGATCAATAAAGCAAAAGAAACTACCGGCATCAGTCAAGCAAAAGTCAGTCAGCCTGAAATTATTGCAGCACTTAAAGAAGCACTTTCAAATGGTGCTAGCAAAGGCGTAACAGCATTATCAATAGAAAATGGTTTTTGGGCCAACCCGTTGTATAAAATTATGCTACCTCCTGAAGCTCAAAAAATAGAAAAAGCACTTCGTGGAGTAGGATTAGAAGCAAAAGTAGATGAGGCGATTCTTTCTATGAACAGAGGAGCGGAAGATGCAATGAAAAATGCAGCCCCAATATTTATGGATGCTATAAGAAATATGGACATAAAAGATGCATTGCAAATTCTACAAGGTCCTGATACAGCTGCAACAGCATACCTTAGAAATGCTACAACAGCGTCTCTATCAAATGCTTTCAAACCTATAATTGAGACTTCGTTAGAAAAGTCTGGCGCTACAAAACATTGGACCAGCTTAATGACATCCTATAACAAAATCAGTTTTCAAAAAATAAATACCGACTTAGCTGGCTATGTAACTGAAAAAGCTTTAACCGCATTATTCAGAAAAATTGCAGATGAGGAAAAACAAATCAGGATTGATCCTGCTGCAAGAACGACAGCATTGCTAAAAAAGGTTTTTGAAACAAAATAATTGAACTACTTAATAATCTTTCTACTCTGTAAATCAAAAGATGTACCTTCTTGCATCATTTGAAAAGGCTTAAATACTCGCCCCCATTCTGCTACCTGCTCTTTCCAATTGGATTGATCATAAATCATTACATACGATTTACCAAGACAAGAAATTTTATTTCCTTGAACAACAGCAGCAGTTGACTCGTCAATAGCAATACCTAATAAACCAGCATTAGACTCTAGTAATGGAACCAAATCAAATTGTCGGTTTCTTACCAATACATGCTGATCAATAGAAGTATTCTTCATGAAAGCCAGTCCAGTTGGATAAGTATGCAAAACATTAGGCGCCTTTCGTTGTTCCCAACCTGTAATCATTACATCGCCCATGATTGTTGCACCTGCAGAAGTTCCCATAATTATACCACCACGGTTCAACAATGCAAATAGTTCCTGGTGGACAGCTGTCCCTAGAAATGCATTAGCAATATTCGCCTGATCACCACCTCCAATAAATACACCTTTTGCTTTGCGGATATGATCAATGAAAAGAGGATCATTGGCTTTTTGTTTGTCGCGGGTGTGAACTGTTGTGAGGTTGGTGAAACCGCGACTGGTAAATTTCACCAAATGTTGACCCGCTTGAATCCAAGGCTCATCATCAGTTGCCGTTGGAATATAAACAATGGGCTGATCTTTTCCGCCAATCTCTTTAGCAAAAAGATTGTACATGGTATCCAAAATATCACCACCTCCAATAATGATGAGCTTCCCTTTAAAAGGAAAAACTTCTTGCTGTGCTATTGAAGGTTGTGCAATCAGCAAGAGCAGCAAGAAGTTTATAAAACGATGCAATTTTAGCATATAGGAAATTTAGACCCGATCAGTACTTTGCAGACTGACCAGGCTTTGGAGTAGTTTTTTTGATGAAGTCCCTCAAACTTTGGTTACTGGTTTCCAAATCTGGTCTGCGTAAATACATCATGTGACCGCTTCTGTATCCTTCCCAACTCATCCTGTCTTTCAATTTACCGCTTGGATCCATCTGCCACAAGTTATACTGCGCGTTGAAATAATCGCATGCACCATCAAAGTAACCCGACTGCACCAATACATGTAAAAATGGATTTTCAGCCATTGCTAATCTTAAATTCTCTCCAGTTTTATCACCAGATCTATCCCAGGGTTGAACGGGACCAAATACATAATATTTCAAATCAGTTTTGTACTTCAATTCTTCTCTGATATACATATTGATAGCCGGTGTAAATGAATGTTCCCATGAAATTAACTCAGCATTAAAATCAGGTTGTTCACCAGCAGCTCTTTTATCAATTCCTTTATATCTGGAATCTAAGCGACCTACGGTATAGCCTTCATCCCTCAGCAATTCTTTCCAGAATAATCCTAATGCAACATCAAGATTGTTTTGTAGAATTACCTGTTCAGAAATTCCAGAATACCTGGCCATCTTCTTCGCTATTTCTTTTTTCTTGCTCTCTTCTAAAAATCCACCTCTTGTCATTGCAGGCACCAATTCATCAATGGTGAATTTTTCAACTTCTGGAAGCATGTCTGTCAAGTCCTTTGCTTGCAAATCAGCTGGCAATTGCTTGTGGTACCAGGCAGTCGCTGCATAATAAGGCAAACGCAATGCTGCACTCATTACTGTACCTCTTTCAATACCCAAAGTAGTTGGTGATACCAATATAACTCCATTGACAAACATCCAATGTGTATTCTGCAATTCAAGTGCTAATCCAGATACCCTGCCTGTACCATAGCTTTCACCAATTAAATATTTTGGAGACGCCCAGCGATTCATTCTTGAAACAAAAGTGTTGATCCATTCAGCCAGGTATTTGATATCGGCAGTCACCCCAAAAAATCTGCTTGTAGGAATATCTTTACTCACCGCTCTTGAAAAACCTGTATTAACAGGATCTACATAAACGATATCAGCTACATCCAATACAGAATGCGGATTGTCTTTTAGTCCGTAAGGTTGCAATGGATATCCTTCATCATCAATGTTTACTATACGTGGACCAGTATAACCCAACTCCATCCACAAAGAAGATGTTCCTGGTCCACCATTAAATGAAATCAACAAAGGCCTGGCTGCACGATCTTTCACATCATTACGTTCGTAATACGTAAAAAATACACCTGCCTGTACCTTCCCTTCTGTATCCCAAACAGGCATCATTCCAGTTACTGTCTTATAAGGAACTTTTGTGCCTTTTATTGTTATCTCATGATCTGCACTTACGTAATGATCTGGATTAAATGGGATATTATTGTTTGTCGTTTTTTGCTCAACAACTGGCTGACTTGGTGCAGCTGCAGGAGCAGCAGCAGATGGACGTTGTTGCGCAAAGAGACCCGCACTAAAGAGCAGGGCAACAGCAAGGAGATTTTTTTTCATTTGATCGTTTTATGACTTCTAAAATAATTAAAGTTTTCTAAACTCTCTATCTCAGTGATACAGTAGAACAGCCTATCAAAATTTCATTTTCTTGAAATATTCAAGTCCAAGTGACTTTGCCTTCGTAATATTCTGATTAGGAATATCATCCACATTGATGTGTTTATCAATAGCAATTTCAAGCAAATCTTCCCTAAGCAAGTGCAGCATAGGATAAGGCGAGCGATTGGTATAATTGGCAGGATCATTTTCATTTGATCCTGCGAAGATATAGTCAGGATGAAAACTAGCTACTTGATAGATGCCTTCAAAACCTTGTGCTTTCAATAATTTTTCAGCCAAATCAGTCAGGTCCAAATAGTCTTCAAAATCAGCAAACCCTTTTGAAAAAATCAACAAAGCCGTTTCCATTGCAGGATTGTCTTCCAAAAAACGACAAGTATTCATTAATGACTCTAATGCAATTGCTGCATCTGAGGTGTCATCCACTTTGTATACAATTAAGTCACCCTTAAATGGCTGGCGGGCAAATGGGCAAAAATTAAGCCCAATGACAACATCGCTTATCCAGTTTTTGGTCCTTTCAATAACAATTTCTTCTATGGGTAACATTTAGAAAATAATGGATTTAAGGTAGCCAAAAAAAGTCGAACTTTAATTCTATGAAAAAGATTTTACTTCTCCTTGCATGCTCAAGTCTTGGTATTGCCTTTGCACAGAAAAAAACTGCTGTAACCAAACCTTATTATCCAAGCGCATTGCTATGGGAAAGAAAAGCACCACATGCATTAGGCATGGATAGTCTGGCCCTGAAAGATGCCATACAATTTGCCATCGGAAATGAAACAAAAGTGCCGAAAGATCAGGAAATGGCGCAGATTGTCAACTTTTACAAAGAACCATTTAGTGATGCAGTTGGACCATTTGCTACTAGAAAGTCATCATCAGGTTTAGTTATTCATAAAGGTTATATAGTGGGAAGCTGGGGTGATGTTTATTTTTCAGAACAAACGAATAGTGTTACCAAGAGTTTCCTTTCTATGGTAGTAGGTCTGGCAGTCGATAAAAATCTTATCCGATCAATAGATGATAAAGTAGGCGACTATATACAACTGATTGAACCTTATGATCCAGAAACTTATAGAAAACCAGAGGACTTAGGGAAGTCACATTTCTTGACACCATTTACCTCTGAGCACAATAAAAAAATTACCTGGAATCATCTACTCAGACAAACCAGCGACTGGGAAGGAACGCTTTGGGGCAAGCCAGACTGGGCAGATCGTCCATCTGATAAACCACTAGACTGGTTAACCAGAAAAAGAAACGAACCTGGATCTGTTTATAAATACAATGATACCCGCGTTAACGCTTTAGCTCTAGCGACTACAGCAGTATGGCATCAGCCGTTACCAGAAGTATTGAGGACATATATCATGGAGCCCATTGGGGCATCAAATAGTTGGCACTGGACAGGCTACAGAAATTCCTGGATTGTTCTGGATGGTAAACTGATACAGTCGGTCAGTGGTGGCGGTCACTTTGGTGGTGGATTGTTCATCAATGCAATGGACATGGCTAGATTTGGTTTACTGACATTGAGAAATGGAAACTGGGATGGAAAACAATTGATCGACAGCAACTGGATTAAATTATCAAGAACACCAACCACTGCGAATACCGGCTATGGCTTCATGAATTTTTTTCTTAACACAGATAAAAAATTCCTTCCATCAGCACCTGCTTCATCATACGCACACATTGGCAACGGCACCAATATGATTTATGTTGATGATGCGAACGACCTGGTAATTGTTGCACGATGGATTGAGAACAGCAAGTTGGATGAACTGGTTAAACGTTTTTTAGCAGCACTAAAACATTAAATTACTTTTTCTTCTTGTACATACATTCTTCAGGTTTCGATTTGATGTAATAGGATTTGTAGTTGTTAGCTTTAGGATCCATACATCCTTCCAGATTAAGGATCTCAATATTCTTGAATTCGACAGGATGACTTTCGCTTTGTAAGGAAATTGTTCCTCCCTTCAATAACTGACCATCTACACCCCATTTGACTTCTTGCGCATCAACGTTTCCGCCGCCAATCTGTGGCTTCTCATAGGAAAGTACTTCCATGCCGTTAGCAAAATGTTTGATCACAGAATCGCCCAGAACCAATACTTCAGCCCTTACCCATTGATCGCCATGGTATGTTTCAGATTTAGAATTGATACAATGTGGCGTAAACAATTTACCATTCATTTCTACATTGGTACCCGGAGTACAGAGATTACAAGTTGTTCTTTTATTTTTTCCATCACCTCCCAATAATTGAACTTCTATGCTGACTGGAAAATCCTGGTCTTTGCCCATGGATTCAGGGGTTTGTCCGTGTACCATAATACCACTGTTTCTAGTTGCCCAGCCCGGACCATCCTTGGCTTGTTCTCCAACAAACCGATATTCCAGCCTAATACGATAATAGTTGAAAGGCTTATAATAAAAAAGATGTCCGAATCTTTCATTGAATTTATCATATCCATCATAACGAACCACAATCTTACCATCTTCCACACGGAAAGTATTGGCAAAATTTTCCCCTGCTGTATGATTCCTGATTTTGGGCTTCCACTTGCTTAAGTCTTTTCCATTGAACATCGACTCCCATGCTTCATCATTAGCTTGTTGCGCAAACCCAGATAATGAAAAAACAATAGACAAAATATAAAGTAAAGAATGGCGCATATCAATTGATTTAAGTAGAAGGAATATTCAATTGAATTTATTGAGAAATTTTAAAATATCTTCAATTAAATTTTACCAACGAAAAAGTTGAAAACAAAATGAAAAAAATCAGTGCCCTAATTACCTTTCTTTTTCTTGGATTGACGGTGTTAGGTCAGCTTACTACACAAAGGGATACTACTCTAAAAAATACTATTCGTCTAAACGTATCAAGTCCATTTATTTTCGGGAAGAAAGCATTGATCATGGGATATGAACGACAATTGTCGGGTAATAAAAGTTTAAGTTTTAACATTGGATCGATGTCGTTCCCCAAGCTTAAAGCCGTTGAGGGAAATTCAGGAGATAGCGTTATCCTTCTACAAAACAAAGCAGATAGAGGATTTCACGTATCAGGAGATTTTAGGTTTTATTTAACCAAGGAGAATAAATTCAGTAAACCACATGGACTCTATATTGGCCCCTATGTGTCATTTAACCACATGAATAAATTAAATACCTGGAGTTATAGAACATCAGCATTCACTGGAGATATTACTACAGATTTGGACTTGAATTTATTGACAATTGGAGGCCAGATGGGTTATCAATTTCTTTTTGGTAAACACTGGGCTGTTGACATGGTGATGTTCGGACCTGGTTTAGGATTCTATAATTTTAATGCAAAACTCAGTACAACACTCGCGAAAGAACAACAATCTTTTTTGTTTAGAACACTAAGCGATTTTGTTGGTCAATATATCCCTGCTTATGCTAAATTAAACAACGAAGGGGAAATAGAAACAAGTGGAAATTCAAGAAGTGTAGGATGGGGATACCGATATGTAATTCACCTAGGATACAGATTTTAAACTGCATTATGAAAGCGCTGACTACTTGCTGTTTTTTGTTTTTACTATTACAGTCAAAAGTAGTTAGCCAACCTGCCTCAAAAGAAACATTGATAAACATCAAACCAGGCCACTATTTCCTGCAGTCCAGCAATGGCAATGGTAATGTGGGAATATTTAATGGCAAATACAGGCTAATCTTAATCGATAATCCTACAAGTGCAATTGTCCCAAGATTAAAACAGCAGCTTAAAAAGATAACTCCCAGAAAACCTTCTTTTGTCATCAATACTCATTTTCATTATGAACACACTAATGGTAATATAGCGCTGGGCAATGAACTGATTCCTATAGTTGCGCATGAAAATGCTAAATGGAAAATGGAAAAGGACAGGGTACTATATCCACCTGAAAAAAATATTCAAAAGGCATATCCTATAAAGGGACTGCCTACAATAACCTTTATTGAAAGAATGCAGTTGTACGATGATCAGGAAACAATTGAATTGACCCACGTAAAAAATGCACATACAGATGGTGACGCGCTTGTTCAATTTAAGCAAGCAAATATTTTTTATACTGGAGATGTTTTTGTTACAAACGGATTGCCCTACATTGACCAAAATAATGGAGGTGATATTTATGGAATGATTATTGCCATGAACTATCTTATTAATGTTGCAAATGAGGATTCGAAGATTGTACCGGGACATGGAAAAGTGAGTGGCATGAGGGAAGCGAGGGCGTATCGGGATATGCTAACCGCTATCCGTAATAAAACTATTGTACTGGCTAGAGAGAAAAAATCAGAGCAAGAAATTCTAGGATTCATGAATAACTTTATCAAAGAAGCATATAACTTAGAGAGTGATAAAGATTTTTTACTTCATGTTTTGAAGATGGTCCAAAAACACGAAAGACTCTAATTTAAAATGGCAAACTATACAATTGGTCTTGATTTAGGAGGTACCAGAATAAAAGCTGTTGCCATTAATGACCAAGGTGAAATTTTGCATCAATCTTACCAGCCAACTGAAGATGGCAATGACCAGATATGGAAAAAATCAATTTCTTTAAGTGTAGAAATAGTCATCCAAACCTTAGGTGGAAATCCAAACGTGGGTATTTCAGCACCGGGGTTGCCTGATGCAACCAATCAATGTATTGCTTTCATGCCTGGAAGACTAGAAGGACTTGAAAATTTCAACTGGACCAATCATTTACAAAGAAATACATTTGTGCTTAATGACGGTGTTGCTGCATTAATGGCGGAAGCAAAATTGGGTGCTTGCAAAGATGCATCACATGCAGTGCTACTGACATTAGGAACTGGAGTAGGTGGTGCCATATTGATTGATGGGAAAGCTTATCAAGGAGCATTTAATAAAGCAGGACATATTGGACATATGGTTATCGATGACAATGGCGAAGCAGATGTAACAGGTATGCCAGGTAGTCTTGAAGAATGCATTGGAAACTGCACGATAGAAAAAAGAAGTGGAGGAAGATTTAGCTCAACCCATGAATTACTTGATGCCTACAGAAAGCAGGATAGTCATGCTGCCGATATTTGGTTAAAATCAATAAGACAACTTGCCTTAGGCATTGCGTCAATCAGTAATATCCTTTCACCTCAATATATTGTATTAGGTGGTGGCATCACAGAAGCTGGTGACGATTTATTTATCCCGTTAGAAAAATTTTTAGCACTTTATGAATGGAGACCTGGTGGCGCAAGATCAATTATCAAAAAAGCTGAGTTTGGAGATCTTGCAGGTGCCATTGGTGCTGCTTGTTTTGCTATAGAAAAAAATAAGTCGTGATGAACCTAGATGTAACTGCATTACTCAACCGCTATCAATCTGGCTTCAGCCTGGAGCAACCTTTTTATACTTCGATGGAAGTATTATCTGCTGAGTGGGATGCCATATGGAAGCAACACTGGATTTATGCCGGCAATATTGCTCAGCTGAAGAAAAGTGGTGATTATTTTTTATATAAAATCAATCAAGATGAAATCATCATTATCAAAGGAAATGATGATAAGATATACGCACATTATAATACCTGTACACACAGAGGGTCAGCTATTTGTTTAGCTGAAACCGGACATGCGGCAAAATTGATTTGTCCATATCATCAATGGGTGTTCGATAAAGACGGAAGTTTATTGAATGCCAGAATGATGCCTGATAGCTTCTGCAAAGAACAATATAACCTAAGGACGGTTGCCGTTGAAGTAGTAGAAGGATTTATTTTTATCTCTTTAGCCAAACAACCTCTTGATTTTTCACACATAAGAAAAAGTCTTGCGCCCTTTTTAAAACCCTATAACATTAGCGCAGCAAAAGTAGCTTGTCGGAAAAAATATACCCTGCGCGCCAACTGGAAACTGGTTGCTGAAAATTTCAGAGAATGCTACCACTGTGGTGGAGCACATCCGGAATATTGCAGTGCAGTTATTGGAGCAAGCTTAAGGGAGGACACTACTGAATTGGTAGCAGAAAAGAACGGAAGCTGGTCAGAGAAAGGTTTAGCAACAGATTTAATTGAGGTAACCCCTGGCACAACTACTTATGCCATTAGATACCCATTAAGACCAGGCATTGAGAGCTATAGTACAGATGGAAAAAAGGTTTCGATTCCTATGGGTCATCACAAAGATCATGATGCGGGTGTAGTAGGATTAGTCAACTATCCAAATTTTTGGATGGATGCTGTAAGTGATTATATATGGACAATGCGCATAACACCAATTGATCCTGGCACTACGGATGTTGAATTTTGTTGGTTAGTCGATGAAAAGGCAGAAGAAGGAAAGGATTATGACTTAAAACACCTGACGGATTTCTGGGAAATAACTGGTGCACAAGATGGGGAGTTATGTGAAAACAATTATAAAGGGATAACATCAAGTGCTTATCAACCCGGACCATATGTGGATGTTGAAGATCAGGTTGTCAATTTTGTGGATTGGTGCGTAGCGCAACTACAATCAAAATAATAGCAAGCAATACAACTACCGCATTCACTAAAAACAATATTGGCAAACTTAATCCCATTTCAGAAAGATACCCCACCCAATAATTGCCAATTACAGCACCTGCTCCATAATAAGCCGCATAAAGCAATGATTGCCCGGTTGCCAATAACTCTTTTTGCACGAGCTTATAGACCAATTCAACACAAACTACCCAAAAAAGCGACCACGAAATACCGTGTAACAGCTCAATAGGCAATGCAAACTCAGGAGTTGAAACAACACTGTATAATATCAATCTTACAGCTGTCGCTAGAACTGTAATCAATAAGGTAGTCCGCATACCCAGTCTAGCAATAATCCTTGCTGAAAAATAGAAAAAGGGGATTTCAACTAACCCTTGCAAAGACAATCCATAACTTACTAATGTAGCCGAAGCACCATTGGCTTTCATATACAATGAATAGAAATTCCAAATGGATGTTCCCGCAATAGAAACCAACAAAACAACAGTCAACAATACCATAAGTTGTTTATTGACCACCAATTGACTTGCCCCTCTTATGGTTAAAGACTCTACAGTCAATTTTTCTTCACTGCCTGTTTTCATCAACAGGGCAAATACAAAAAACAGCGCCATGCTAATTGACGAAACTAAAAATATAAACCTAATATCAAATTGTTCAATCACTTGACCAATGATTAAACCTGTTAGCGACCAACCGAGTGCACCTGCAACCCTCAATGAACCGTAAGACAACTGCTTATCTACCTCTACCAATTTCAATGAAATACTATCGAGCAATGGTTGAATGGTATTATAAAATACCGACATTAAAAATGTACTGAGTACAATCCAATAAAATCCATCACCCATCAAATAAAACAGGTAACTGAAGGATGCAAGTAAAGAGGCAATAAGTAAACTTTTTTTATAGCCAAACCGATCTGCTAAAAACCCATAAAGCGGTTGTACTGCAATCATCATGATGGGTGTAGTACTCAACACCAAGCTAGTCTGTACTGGTGTAAGATCCTTGCTCTGACAAAAATCAGCCAACACGGGCAACCAGGAAGCCGTACAACAAAAAACAAGAAAGTACAGAATTCGAATGAGTAGCGATTGTTGAATGCTCATTTGAAAATTTTATCGCGTTAGCAGCGATGCTGCTGCTTCATCAACCAGTATATATCCATTCTTGTGCAATTGCATCACAGAGGCTGGGAATGCTGAAGTCACGTCTCCCTCAACAGCTTTTTCTATCACTTCAGCTTTTGCTGTACCATTAGCAATGAGGTAAACTTTTTTTGCAGCGAGCAAATGCTGAAAACCAAGTGTTATACCGTGTTCAAGTTTCATGGGTTGTGCAAAATATTTTTGTCCAACTGTCGCAGTTATTTCGTC
>VFQT010000467.1_pt1 | contig 59208 bp, 32 predicted proteins | sample 3512381 | NCBI WGS metagenome assembly VFQT01 (sample SAMN10412376, study PRJNA504923) | tailings metagenome | isolation source: Relicate 2 Philex TSF3 active mining site | place: Philippines: Tuba, Benguet | collected 2017-08-29
GAAGTTGACCCCACCTCCTGAAGACGGTTGGATTCGCACATGGCGGCTGCACGACAAATCCTCGAACTGTTGAGGAGCCATGCGGAAGGCGACGAGAATCGCTTCCGCACGGCGGCACTGCAGCTTGCTGCCAACGAAGCCCGTCAAGGACACCAGGAGGTCGCGACGGAGATCCAGCGTCTGGTTGAGAAACGGCATACCATCACCCGGGTCGAGGACGGTTCGCAAACGTCCAATTCGGTGTCGTTTTTCCGACCCCAGGGCGAACTGGCCGGCCTGTTGGAGCTGGTCCAACCGGGAATTGGGCTGGATCAGTTGGTCCTCTCTCCCGATCTGGAAGCCCGATTGCGTCGGGTGGTCCGGGAGCAGCAGCAATTTGGCCGACTACGCGAACACGGCCTACGTCCACGGCAGCGTCTCCTCCTCCTGGGGCCTCCGGGCTGTGGGAAGACCATGACGGCCCATGCTCTGGCCCATGAGCTGGGTCTGCCCTTGTTCATCGTCAGGCTCGATGCCCTCTTCACGAAGTTCCTTGGGGAAACCGCGGCCAAGTTGCGGCAGATTTTCGACGAGGTGGAACGACTACGCGCCGTGTTTCTGTTCGATGAGTTCGATTCGCTTGGCCTGGCCCGTGGTTCCCAGCATGACGTCGCGGAAATGCGCCGCGTCCTGAACAGCTTTCTCGTCTTCATCGACAACATGCGCGGTCACAGCCTGGTGGTTGCCGCCTCGAACCATCCGGAGGCCTTGGATAACGCCCTGTTTCGGCGCTTCGACGACATCATCCAATACTCGATGCCGACGAAGCAGGAGCTGCTGCGGGTGTTCGAGCAACGTCTGGTGAATGAGGAATCTGGCGGGGTGAATTGGCCCAAGGTGCTGAAGGCGGCGGCCAAGCTGAGCTTCGCCGAGGCGGTGCGTTGTGCTGACGATGCGGTGAAGGAACGGCTGATCGAGCACAAGGACCGGATCACCACGGAACTGTTGCTGGCCGCAATCGCTGATCGCACCAAAGCGGCTCAGCCGGGAGTCAGGCCCAAAAAATGAACGGCGCGGGGGCCTCAAGACTAAGGCATCTCGCGGTGGACAACTTCCATCGGCGTGCCCCCTACCAATCACCCAAGAGTTATAGACCGCCGCCGGTCCCCGTGCGTTCCGATCCAGCAGCGCATGGCAGGGCGTTGTTAGGGCAGGTCGCAAAAATCCAACAGGACTACGCGGCGCTGACAACGAGCTGGGAGGGACGTGAAAACATTCGGGCACGAGGGCTACTCATCGAGCTGGAAGGCGCACCCGACATAGATCTGCCAACAAACCGCTTTCTGGATGCCGGACTGGAATTGCTCAATGAGCGTGGGGCGCGGGATAGCCAGGGTAAGGCCATTACCCTTCAGACGTGGTTTGTTCCGGATGGAAAGCTCGCGCTGATCGCTGGCTTGCTGAACGACTACCTGAACAAGACGAGCAGGCATAAGGGCAAGGTTCAGCCGAAATACCGGAGAGTGGTGGAATCCATCGAGCGTATCTCCCAAGCCGTTGCCGAGCAGCTTTGGACGGAAGCGAGCGAGAGGTTTCCCGCCGGCCAAACGCTTTGGTTTGAAGTCTGGCTCCGGGCTGGCACGCAGGCCGCCGAGCGGGAGGAGATCCTGGAGCAATTCCGAACACTTGCCAGTGGTGTGGGTCTGCGCGTTGGCAACGGCAGGATTGACCTTCCGGAACATACTGTCGTTGCTGTCCAGGGCCATGGCTCCGCATTCGCCGCCGATTTGGCCCTGCTGAACTGCATCGCAGAGATCAGGAAAGGTCGGGAGTATGCGGACTTTTTCACCGGCTTGCCGATTGAGGAGCAGGCTCGGTTCGTGGACGACCTCCGGGGTAGAACCCAGCCTGCTGGAGCGAACGCGCCTTTCATCTGCGTTTTGGACACCGGCATCAATCGAGGCCATCCCCTTCTGGAACCGTTGCTGCCGGAAGCTGACAACCTGACGATCAATTCAGATTGGAGTGCGGCGGACGACGACGACCACGGCACCGGGATGGCCGGACTCAGCCTGTTTGGCGACCTTGCCCCAGTGCTGAGTGGGACCGGGCCGGTAGCTGTTCCGGCAAGGCTTGAAGGGGTGAAAATCGTCCCCCCACCTGCTGTGCGTGGGACCGACGAAAAACTGGCCGGCTACTACACCGCTCAGGGCGTGGCGGTGGCCGAGACCAAGTCCCCCAACCGTTCACGAATCTGGTGTCTGACGACCACGATGAAGTCGGCCAACGACGCCAGACCGAGTTCTTGGTCTGCCGAGTTGGATGCACTCGCTTGTGGCCGAGACAATGACGGAAGCGTGCGGCGTCTGTTCTGCCTGAGTGCTGGCAACGTCGCTCAGGCGGACTGGACCACGTATCCGGATTCAAACCTAGACCACGCGGTGGAGAATCCAGGCCAGTCGTGGAATGCACTGTGTGTGGGTTCATTCACTGCCTTTGGCGTGATTCGGCCCGAGCACGCTGAATACACGCCAGTAGCGCCTTCCGGCGGCATGGCTCCTACCAACAGCACCTCCTTTACCTGGGAGAATGGATGGCCCAATAAGCCGGATGTCGTCTTTGAAGGAGGTAATGCAGGGCTCGACAGTGGCCGCCAGTCCACGCTTCAACTGGAAGAACTCTTGGTGCTCTGTCCGAGCGCCGACTTCCGGAGTGGGGCAGTTCGGACGACCTGCGGCACAAGTCCGGCAACCGCCCTGGCTGCACGCATGGCTGCCCAGATTCAGGCCGAGTATCCTGGCCTCTGGCCGGAGACGGTGCGGGCATTGATGGTCCACTCGGCGGCGTGGACTCCCCAGATGCAACAAAGCTGCCCTTCCGGTAGCACCCCGAAGGAGAAGGGTAAGTTCCTACTCCGGACAGTTGGCTACGGCGTGCCCAATCTCCAAAAGGCGGTCGAATGTGCGGTTAGCAGAGTCTCCCTGCTGGCGCAGTGTGAACTGAAGCCATTCCGAGCCGACAAGGGGCAGATCGTTTACAACGAGATGCACCTGCATTCCATGCCCTGGCCGCAGGACAAATTGACTGCGAATCCACATGAACGGGTGCGACTGAGGGTGACCCTTTCCTATTTTATCGAACCGAACCCGGGGAACCGGGGCTACACGACGGTCTTCAGATACCCCGGTTGCCAACTGAGATTCAGGGTTTCCAGCCCAGGACAGTCAGACAGGGATCTTGAGGCGCAGGTAAACAAGCTTGCCGCGAATGAGATGCGTGAAACCCAGGCTCAGGAATATGTGCGTGGGACTACGGACGGCTGGCTTCTTGGGCGACAGGTTGACCGCGGCTCGGTGCATTCTGACATCTGGGAAGGCACTGCCGCGGACCTCCTCAGCATGCGGCATATCGCCGTGTTCCCGCTGACCGGTTGGTGGCGGACCCGGCCGTCGCAACAGCGCGCCGAGTCCAGGGTGAAATACGCGTTGGCGGTGACCATTGAAGCCGAAAATCCGGCTCTGGATATTTACACGGAGATCGCGAATCAGCTCACGGTGCCGATAGCCGTCACGACGACATGAACCCGACTGACATCAGCGAGAAAGGGCTCGAAACGCTGATCATGCGGCACCTGACCGGCGTGGATGGACTGGCGTTCGACGCGGGCGGCGTGGCCGCAGAAACGCCCGATTCCCTGGCCGTCGCCAAGGCGGCGGGTTCGGGCTGGCTAGCCGGAAATCCCAAGGACTACGACCGCACCCATGCACTCGACGTGCCGCAGTTGTTCGCATTCCTCCGTGCCACCCAGCCGGACACGGTCCAGAAGCTCGGCCTCGTCAGTTACCAGGACGCCAAGGACATCAACCGGCAGAAGTTCCTGGCCCGGCTCTCCAGTGAGATCGGCAAGCGCGGCGTGATTGACGTGCTGCGCAAGGGATTGGAGCACGGTCCGCTGCACTTTGACCTCTTCTACGGCACGCCTTCACCAGGCAATGCCAAGGCGGCCACCCAGCATGCGCAGAACCGCTTCAGCGTGACGCGGCAGTTGCGCTACAGCACGGATGAGACGCGCCGGGCACTGGACCTCTGCCTGTTCATCAATGGCCTGCCCCTCGCCACGTTTGAACTCAAGAACAGCCTGACCAAGCAGACGGTTGAGGATGCGGTGGAGCAATACCGCCGCGACCGCGATCCCCGGGAGAAGCTGTTCGAGTTTGGCCGTTGCGTGGTGCATTTCGCTGTGGACGACGCCGAGGTGCGGATGTGCACCGAGTTGCGCGGTAAGGGCTCGTGGTTTCTGCCGTTCAACAAAGGGTGGAATGACGGTGCCGGCAATCCGCCGAATCCGACGGGCCTGAAGACCGACTACCTCTGGAAGGAGGTCCTCACGCCCGCAGGCCTGACCAACATCCTGGAGAACTACGCACAGGTCATTGAAACCAAGCACGAGAAGACAGGCCGGAAGAAGCGGACCCAGGTATTCCCCCGTTATCACCAGCTCGATGTGGTGCGCAAAACGCTGGCGCACGTTGCCAGCCACGGCGTCGGCTCCCGTTACCTGATCCAGCATTCCGCCGGCAGCGGCAAATCCAACTCCATCGCCTGGCTGGCTCACCAGCTTATCGGCCTGAAGCGCCACGAGCAGGAAGTGTTCGATTCGGTCATCGTGGTAACTGACCGCCGCATTCTGGACGACCAGATCCAGAAGACCGTGAAGCAGTTCATGCAGGTGGGCTCGACCGTGGGGCACGCCGAGCATTCCGGTGACCTGCGGAAGTTCATCGAGGGCGGCAAGAAGATCATCATCACGACGGTTCAGAAGTTCCCCTTCATCCTCGATGAGATCGCGAAGGACGCCGCCGGGAAGACCTTCGCCCTGATCATTGACGAAGCCCACAGCAGCCAGGGGGGCAAGACCTCGTCCGCTATGAGCGCGGCGTTGGCCGATCCGGAAGACACGGTGAACGACGCGTTGGAGAAGCGGATGCAGGCTCGCCGGATGCTCACCAACGCCAGCTACTTCGCCTTCACCGCGACGCCGAAGAACAAGACCCTGGAGATGTTCGGTCAGCCCCTGCCGCCGGATGCCGAGGGCAAGGTGAAGCACCGCCCCTTCCACAGCTACACGATGAAGCAGGCCGTCCAGGAAGGCTTCATCCTCGACGTGCTGAAGAGCTACACGCCGGTCAACAGCTACTACAAGCTGGTCAAGAAGATCGAGGGCGACCCGGAGTTCGACACCAAGCGGGCGCAGAAGAAGCTCCGGAAGTATGTCGAAAGCCACGAGCACGCCATCCGGCTGAAGGCCGAGATCATGGTGGACCACTTCCACGAGCAGGTCATGGCCTTGGGCAAGATCGGCGGCAAGGCCCGGGCGATGGTGGTGTGCAATGGCATTGAGCGGGCCGTCCAGTATTTCACCGCGTTCAAGGCCTACCTCACCGAGCGCAAGAGTCCTTACCAGGCCATCGTGGCCTTTTCCGGCGAGCATGAGTTTGGCGGAGCCACCGTCACCGAGTCGTCGCTGAACGGGTTTCCGAGCGGCGACATTGCGGACAAGGTTCAGGAAGACCCGTATCGCTTCCTCATCTGCGCCGACAAGTTCCAGACCGGCTACGACGAGCCCCTGCTCCACACCATGTATGTGGACAAGCCGCTGTCCGGCATCAAGGCAGTCCAGACCCTGTCACGCCTCAACCGTGCCCATCCGGAAAAGCACGACGTGTTCGTCTTGGATTTCCAGAACAACACCGAGACGATCACGGAGGCGTTCTCGGACTACTATCGCACGACCGTCCTGAGCGAGGAGACAGATGCCAACAAGCTGCACGACCTGAAGGCGGCGCTCGATAACGCCCAGGTCTATGCGCCGGAACAGGTGCAAGCCTTGGTGGACCAGTTCCTGTCCGGTGCCTCGCGTGAAACCCTTGACCCAATCCTCGACGCGTGTGTGGACGTCTATCGCTCACAGCTCGACGAGGACGGGCAGGTTGATTTCAAGGGCAAGGCCAAGGCGTTCACCCGAACTTACGACTTCCTGGCCTCGGTGATCCCCTACACCAACCGTGAATGGGAGAAGCTCTCCATCGCCCTGAACCTGCTCATTCCGAAGCTGCCGGCACCGGCGGACGAGGACCTGTCCAAGGGCATACTTGAATCCATCGACATGGACAGCTACCGCGTCGAGAAGAAGGCCGCGATGAAGATAGCCCCGGCCGACGAGGATACGGAAATCGGTCCGATTCCGGTCGAAGGGGGAGGAGGCAAGAAGGAGCCGGAGCTGGACCGTCTGAGCAACATCCTGAAGGTTTTCAACGAGCACTTCGGCACCCTGTTCAGCGATGCGGATCGGGTGGCCCGCCGTATCCGCGAGGACATCGCCCCCAAGGTGGCTGCCGACCAAGCCTACCAGAACGCGAAGAAGAACACCCCTAACTCGGCCCGTATCGAGCACGACAAGGCGTTGGCGAAAGTGATGCTCACTCTGCTCAAGGACGACACCCAGGTTTACAAGCAGTTCGTGGAGAACGAGTCGTTCCGTCGCTTCGTGACGGACTTTGTGTTCTCGATCACGAACGAGTAGCGCTTGCTCGTCCTACCGAGTTCTTTCCGGCCGAGACGTCGGCTCCGAGCTAAACAAAAGCGTCCCTCTGCGGCCCAAGGCCCCAGATCAATCCCCCTCTCCAGCGATGAACCAGAGAGAGGGATCAACCCAGGGCGAGGGAACATCCAAGGCACGTCAGTTCAGCCAGGCTTCTACCTTCTCCTGCGCCAACGCGAACGCCTTGGCCTTGAGCCGGTAGTTGTCGCCGAACCAGAGCGACGTGAGGCGTTGGTGGGACAGCCGTGTCCGGGGTTTTCACCGGGGATCGCTGGCTGACCCTACGGCCAAGCTGCCAGACAGGGTCTGTGATCCTGCGTGAAGGGAGCACCCTGCCGGTCAGTCGGCGCACTTGTTCACGCGGTGCATTCCTCCCGGGTCCAGCAGCGGCTCGCGGCGCGTTCGTGAGTGGCCCGGAGTGAATCCCGCCACCGGGGTGGCCGGAGACTGTCCGTCAGCACCGCCTCGCCCATGAAGGCCTTCAGCTTGCGGGCCAGCCGGTCCCGCGTCTGCCGGATGGCCGAGGGACTGACCCCGAACACCGGGGCCAACGCTTCCAGCGGCTGACCTTCCAGCAGGCTGGTGAGGATGGCGCGGGAGCGTTCATCCAGCAGGGCGACAAAGCCCTGCCAGTCGAGCTTGCGGGCGCAGCGGGTGGCGGGGTCGTCGCCGTCGCTGCCCAGGATCTCTCCCAGGCACAGCGGTTCCCCGGACTCGACCGCGGTGGTGACCGGGTCGTCCAGCGACTGCATCCGGCTGTGGCCCTTGAGCTGGGCACAGGGATGCAGCGGGTCGGTCGAGCTGGTGCCGTAGCTGCGCCGGCCGGAGCGGGCCTTGAGCACGGCGTAGTGGGCCACGTTGCCGGGGGTGACCTGTTTGCCCTTGGCGGCGAGGGAGACGAGCGCGGCGGCGGCGAGGGCGATAGTGTCCTGGATCAGTTCCTCGGCGTCGTCGCTGCCGACCTGGGGAACGTGGAGGGGGACGAGCACACGGATACGGGGGGCAATTTCCTGCAGCAGCAGGGTGGCGGTCTCGGGTGACATGGGCGGGCGGGGACGGAGGCGGAGGGAGCGTCCGACCAGCCGCCCACGTCATTCCGGGTGGGCGGAAGGGCGGGACGGAAGCAGGGGATCGAGGGCCACCAGGTGGTTCGGTCCTGTTCAGCCTGTTATCCCATCTTCAGGCAGGCCGCAGCAGGGAGGGGTGGGTGAAGATCGCCAGTTGGGCCTCCAGAAGCGACTATGCGAACTCAGGCGGCCTGGTTTATTAGCGGATAAGGTGTTCACCCTTCCTTCGAATCCGGCTCGTTCCGCCAGAACGGAAAAGCCGGTTAAAGCTGGTTTCTTCGAGCGCTTGCTTGGCAGCGGCGGCGTCAGTTGGAATGCTAGGTCGCACACCACCGATGACCAAGTTTGAACCAGTCGCCCTTCGCGCCGTTCTCGGTCAACTGCCACCTGGAGCGCAAATTACCGACTTCACAGACTGGAGTCGGGTAAGCGAACTGCTTGGAAACCTGACTCCCGAGCAGCGGTGCGATGCCGTGTATGCCGAATGGCTGCACCAGCTCCAAAGTTCATCCGGCCCGATCTTGCTGAGCGTACGAAACGACCTTGTCAGTCACGGAGCACTCGCTGCGAACTATCTAGCCGAACTGGCCCAGAATGCAGATGACGCCAGCGACGGGCAACCGGCCGAAATCCGCATCAAATTGCTTGATGACTGGCTGCTGGTGACGAACAGCGGGCGCAAGGTTACGCCGAAGAACCTGCTGGGTCTGTGCCGCTTCTTCGTTCACTTCGGCAGGGAAGCGGCGGAGGCAGTGCAGCTCGACCGGGAAACCATCGGCAAGTTCGGTATCGGATTTAAGTCCAGCTACCGCATTGCCTCCGAGGTCTTTGTTGAAACCTGGGACGACGTAGAGCGGTTCGCCTTTCGGCTGCCGATTTGCCATCCAGACCGCCCACTGTCGTACCCTGAGCCGACCAGGCTCGCCTGGATTCGAGAGCATCTCCGGCTCGCCGGCAGCCACATCAGCGACGAAACCTGTCACGTAAAGAACCTCGGGCTTTGCACACCGGAGTTTACCGAATGCCTTCCAGAAGCGGTCCGGGAGGAGGCCAAGAAGCTGCAATCTCGGGAGCGCGGAACGGCGTTCTGCTTTCACCTCCATGCAGCAGGTCAAAAGGAGGTGGCCGCCCGCATGACCGGAGAATCGGGTGAAATCTACGAGCTGTGCCCGCTCTTCCTGCCCAACTTGGCGCGTGTTCAACGTGGCGAGGCCGAACTGAGCAGAGAATTGAAGTCCGTAGCTGCCAACGACGGAGTTCCCGGAGCAGTAGAAGCCCGTCAAGTGATTCTAACCACAGCCGTTCCCGGCCGGCGCAAAGCCAATGCGCGCTTTTGGAGGTTGCGCGGACTTGCATCCGAAGACCGCTGGCAGTTGGCGTTGCACACCGATTCACAGTTCCGCCTGTCAGTCACACGAGTGAAGGACGAGGAGGAGGGATCAAGTGTCAAGGATGGGGCTGCTTATGCCTTCTTCCCCCTGAACGACGTGAACAGCCAGTGGCCGCTCAGGCTGCACCTGCATCTTGATCTGCCCACGATTCTCTCCCGCGGAAACTGGAACGGTGCCGCCAATTCCGGGGCTGAGCGCGACATGGTTTTGGACCAGATCCAGCGTGCAATCGCCGGCCTTGCCTCGTGGCTGAAGTCCCACCCGGGCAAAAGGCACGACAACTGGCGAATTGAAGATCTCGTCGAACGCGTTCCGGAAAGAAGCGAACTATGGGCACGTGCGGTTTGGGAAGCGCTGCTCAAGGAATCGAGACGCTGTGAGATTATTCCGGACTTGGACGGGACCTTCGTAAATGTCGCCGGGGCCGTATGTGTTGAACTGCTGGACCGGAAGGAGGCCCGCAATGCCTGGAGGGGTCTGCCGATTTGGAAACCTGGCCAACCTGTCGTGGAGGCTCATCCGATAATCAGCCTCGGGCTGCCTAAACTGAGTCCCGATGAAGTCGCCGAAGTCCTGAACGGCTTGGCTCAAGGTTCCAACGTCCCAACCGCTCGCAAGATTCAGCTCCTCCATGCTGCATTGGCCTGCCAACGCGCGTCCATATCGATGCTGGAGCGAACGTTGGGCCGTATTGCTGTCGAACTACACTCGGGTGGTGTTTCCACATTGCGTGAACTTTTCGAGCAGCCTGGAGGCGCCGAATTGACGCCGCAATGGCACGAGGCATTTCGTCAAGTAGCTGGTTGGGCGGTGGACGCGGAATGGCGATATGCCTCCATCTTTGGCAACAGACTTGAGACTCAGTTGCAGAAGTTGGCCGAACCGAGGTTCAATCCCACCTGGTCAGAACTTCCCATTCGTCTGGGCAGCGAGTCTTCGTGGCGAGAGTTTGGTGAGGCCTTTTGGCAGAGTGATCGACGCGCGTGTCCGGAGGGCATTCAGAATGCCGTCTTCGCGTCTGTGCGCGTCCCGGCCCTCAACGGGGCTTGGCCGTCTTTGGCTGAAGCCTGGCTGGAATCCGACGCAGTGCCTGACTGCCTAAAGTCCGTTTTTCAGCCGATTCGAAGCGAATTGCGTGGGCGTATCCGTGAGCGGCTCAGGCAATGGCAACTGTTTGAACTCTGGCTGGAAGAGGCTGAACGGCGCATGGCACGCTTGCTTCCCGAACATTTCCTGAAGCGATTGACCGACCTGATCGACGGTGATGCCGTGTCCCTGGTCTTTGACCAGGCCTTTGACTCGTTTCAAAAGGAGCGATTGGGGGCCTTACCCGGCGCCGTAAAGGAAGCGGCGCAAACCGCTCTCAGCCGCTTCGTCCGGGCGCGAGCCGAGGCGGAAGCGCTGAACGGGAAAGAAGTGGTGGCCGCTGAGGTATCCCCAACCATCCGGGCGGCGCTTTGTTTGCTTTCGAAGCGCGTTCCTGCCCCATCATGGCTGACCACCTCAGCTATTCGGAGGCTGAGTGAATGGGGAGTTATTCCACCGTTCCGGATACTTGGCGCCAAGGAGGTCAGGCTGCATCAAGGCCAGCTCTGCCACAACCTGCTGGACCGGTTCGCTGACTGGTGTGATTCGGAACCTTCTACAGAGGCGTTGGCAGGTTTGGAAGAAATGGCCGCCGTCGAATCGCGCGTCAATCGCCGCAACTGGCCGGTCGGCTTGTCGCCGCAGAAGAAGCCGCTGCTGAAAGAACTGGTCTACTCTCAACCGCCAGATGCGAGCCTCAGTTTGGTCGAGCAACTGAAGCTGTCCCTGCTGAGCAAGGTCGAACGACGCAATACCGACTTGCTTCCCAGGCTGCTGGCCCAAGTTCCGTCATTGACCGAGGCTTGTATGCAGCCGCACAAGCTGAAACTGGAAGTCCCCGCTCTCACGCTCACGCCCATCGAGCGCGGTCAGATTCCGCCTGCTGCGTTGGAGGAATCGGCCGTCCAGGCTTTGGTTAACGCGGGTGGGCACTGCTTTTTCACGACCGCGCAGCCGATCAGGTTGCAATGGCGGCAGGACGACGAGGTAGTTGCCACTCTTCCCTCGGCGGATTGCATCGTTGAAGGCAACAAGCTGATCTTCGCCCATAGCCTGCCGCCGGCTGGTGAAGAACAGTTCCGCGAAGTGCTTGCACTTTACCAGCGGTCGGACAATCCGTCGGCTGAGTATCAGCGGGACAAGGATGCTGGGGTTTCTCCTTTTGCGCTCTACCAAAGCCATCGCGCCCGAATCACCAAGGTGCTCCTCGAAAAGGAGGTCCAGGCAATGGGCTACGGTCGCGAGCATGTCCTCAGGGAGCTTTTGCAGAACGCCGAGAGCGCCTATGCCAGCAAGGCGAATCCTCCTCCTGAGCCATGGTTTAAGTTCGTTGTCGAGCGCCCGGCACGAGGCGGCGTCTGCCAGGTCAGCATCAGCCACATGGGGCGTGGCTTCAATGAGTTGGACAAGGACGGCCAAGAGCGTCGCGATGTGGAGCGTATCGTAAAGGTCAATGCACCAGTCCAGAACACAGAGGACGAAGTCGGGAGGTTTAACCGGGGCTTCAAGAGTGTGTTCTGTGTCGCCCGCGATCAGCGCGTCCGCGTCCGCAGCGGCGGCTATGACTTCCATGTGCAGGATTTGCTTCTGCGCCACCCGGACCCACCGGTGCAAAATCTGAACGAGCAGGATCCGGTGACAACGTTCACCTTCGACGCGGAATTCGCGGACGCACTGGCGATGTTGGGTTGCACGGAAACCCCCAGAGTGAATCTGCCGTTAAAGGTGCTCAACGCCTCCAGCCTCGTTTTCCTCCGTTACCTGCGCCGGGTTACGGTGAGTTTTGAGAGCCGGGAGTGGACATGGAAGATCAGCCGCAAACCCGAAGCTGATGGTTGGGAAAGAGTGACGGTGGATGCCTGCGACAACCGCGCGCCCGAAGTGTTTCTTGTCTTTCGTGGCCGCCAAGAGTCTCAGGAGAGACGTAGTTTTTCGGCAGCACTTCGTCTTAACAATGAAGGTCTTCCCACCAGGCTCGACGATGACTGGCACACTCTTCGACTCACCTTCGAGACTGATGAGAGGTTCAATCTGGACGTGCTGGTGAACGGTCAGTTTGACGCCGAGCAAGGCCGGCGGAAGCTGGTCCGGGTGGCGGAAAGTGGGTTGGTTGATGCGGCGTTGAATGCCGTCGTCACGCGTTGCGAATCTGAAATCAGGCGGGAGAACTCGAGACCGCGCTGGCTGGCTTGGGCACGGGTGCTGAATCTCGGCGATGGCTTGAGGGCGCTGCAGGACAGGGCCAGGTCATTCGAAAGCATTTCAAAGCGGGTCGAGCAATTCCTGACAACCCACATTCCACACGGCAACACCACAAAGGAGATCGGACACCTTGTTTTCCCCACCGGCTTGATGCGTGAGCTACTCAAGGCGAACTACGCCGGGCGCTGGGGCATTCCCACGGCTGATTGGATTGATGCGGAAGTTGAGAGGGAACTTCCGGCAACCGAGCGCGCGAAATTCAGCCTTCCGAAATGGATTGGGCAGCAGGCACCGCAGGCACCGAAGCTCCGCGAGATCAAAACCGAGCTAATCACGGGACCGTTCAGGAAGCTCGCCGAACGGTTTTCCCAGCCACAGAAAGAAGAATTTGCGGACGCCCAACGAATCCTGGAAGAGAAGCTTCGTCCTGCCGTATCACCTGCGCCTGCTGAGGCACCTCCAGACCCTCGTGAAAAATGGTCTGTATCCGACCTGTGGCACTGGTGGGAACGCCACCGGAACACGGCCCAGCAGGACTACACGCTCGACGGCGCCAACTGGCCGCTTTTGTTCAGCAGCGATAGCCGCAATGCCACGGAACGCGTGACACATTTGCGGGTGACGTTGCAGGCGGCCGACACCGATGCTGGCAGGTCGCTCTGGTATCGTGTCATGGGTCTTGCCTGTTTGATGTCCGCTGGGCGACGCATGAAGGAACTGCGCGAGTTTTGGATGCGCGACTTGGAAGAACGAGGGTTCTGGCAGGACACTTCGGGTAAGGCGTTTGGGCAGGGAACCGACGCCCTGTTCGATGAACTGCTACGCCGTCGGTTCGCCGACTTCACTGCTTCTGGCGAAGACGCACACTTTTGGCGGCGGGTGTTCTATGATCTGCGGAAGATCCATCGCCTGGTATGGAGCGATGGTTTTCCCGCCGTGCTGTTGGAATTGGCACAGAGCCATGAACGCGGTCCGGAATTATTGAATTTTCTCCGCTCCGGACAGCTTTCTGGTCAGCGGGCTTGGGAGGGAGTGTTTGGCCAAAGCGCAGGTGTCCCCCTGTTCTTCCTTGTGCGTGAGCTGCGACGATTGCGAGTTGTGGAGAATCGTCAACTCGACCCGCTCGCATTCTTTGCCTGCGCTCCAGTCCGTCGGGCGGCGTGGCAGCTTTGCTGGCTCGATGATGACATGGTCCGGCGCGCGGACTTCGGCAGTCTCGCGAAAGCGAGCGAGCTGCTGCACAAGGAGATAGCCAAGGACCCTGTGCATGGTCCCAAGCTGCTTGAGGATTACGACATTCCCCTTCTGCACTACGGCCTTACGCAGTGACCAACATGGATCCCACTTTCACTCCCGGCACCCGCGTCATCCATCGCGCTCACCCGGAATTCGGCTTTGGGCTGGTGCGTTACGTGGAGGAGGATGCCTTCGGAGACGTTCGGCTGCAGGTGGCATTTGATCATCTTGACCAGCTAGAGAACGTTTCGCCAGCAGAGGTTGAGATCGTCGGCGATCCGTTGAGCGACGTGGAGAAAGGACAGTGGGGCGAAGTGGCGGCCTTTCGCAGAAAGCTCGCAGCTGGGTTGATTATCGGGGAGAACAACCTGACTGGGGGATTTACCAAGTCGGCCGTGCAACCATTACCGCACCAAGCCTTCCTGCTGGACAAGGTGCTGTCAAAGGAGCGCTTCGGCCATGTCCTTGCGGATGATGTGGGGTTGGGAAAGACAATCGAGGCGGGCCTGCTCATCACCTGCCTTATCCGTCGGGAACCGCCGCAGCGCATCATGATCGTCTGTCCAGCGGGGCTGGCCCTCCAGTGGCAGGACGAGATGGAGGAGCATTTCGGCCTAAACTTCTCGATCATGGGCGACAACTTCGACGGCAAACGTGCCGCGAGCTGGCAGACCCAACAACTTGTCATCGCCCCGATTGACAGGCTGAAGCGCGACGACTACCGAGATTTCCTCAAACATACGGGAGGTTTTGACCTAGTGGTATGTGACGAGGCCCATCGGTTGACGGCCCGCAGGCAGTTTCTCGACGACCGCCTCGTTAAAACCGCCAACTACCGACTGTTCGAGTTTCTTGTTCAAGGCCGGCTGATCCGTCATGTCGAGAACCATGACCGGACGCCGCGTTCGCCCCGACTGCTGTTACTGTCGGCGACTCCACACCAGGGCGATGACGAGCGATTCCTGCATCTGCTGCATTTGGCCCGGCCGGACTTGTTTGACCCGCAAAAGCGGACCCGAGAGCAACTGACTTCAGCGGCGTTGCTGGAGACGCTCACCCGCACCCCAAAGTCTCGGGCGGTGGATTGGGACGGCCAGCCAATCTTCAAAGGGCACGTCACCAGGACAATGGATGTGCATTGGACAGTTGAGGAGACTGAGGTTTCGCGGCTGCTGACGGAATACATCCTCAAGAGCTTGGATTTCGTGCGCGACTCGGATCGCGGGACGCAGCTCGTGGTGCAACTGGTGATGCACACGTTTCACAAGATTGCGGCGAGTAGTTGGCCTGCGCTGGAACGGGCGTTGCAGCGTCGGCTGGATTCACAGACTGGCCGGGGCCAGAAACTCCGTGAGTTGCTGGACAACGGCGAGGACGACGAAGGCGAAGATGGCGAGGCGAAGGATTTCGTCCTGCCCGGGAAAGCATTCTTCGAGAGCGAAAAGGCGCTACTGCAATCGTTGCTCGGCCGGCTGCGCGGACTGACCATCGATTCCAAATGGGAGCGCTGTGCTGAACTCCTAAGGCAGCTCGACGGTGTCGAACCGGGGATGAAGGTGCTTTTGTTCACGCAGTATCGCGTGACCCAGGAAATGCTGCGTGAACGGCTGGAAAAGGTTTTTCCCAACGCACCGGTGGAACTGGTTCACGGAGATGTGGATGCGGCGGGCCGACGGGAGGCTCGCATCCGGTTCGAGAACGGGTCCCGCTTCCTGATCTCCACCGAGGCCGGCGGGGAAGGCGTCAATCTGCAGAAGGCCTGCCACGTCATGGTGAACTACGACTTGCCGTGGAACCCGATGCGATTGCAGCAGCGCATCGGCCGCCTCGACCGCTACGGACAGCAAAGGCAGGTGCAGGTGTTCAACCTGCGCGTCCCGGATTCATGGGATGAGCAAATATCGACCCGCATCCTCGAGCGGCTAGCGGTGGTCCAACGGACTATGAGCGTGGCGGGTGCGGGCTTGGTGGAGGACTACCGCGAGATGATCCTTGGCGAGATCGCTGAGCAACTGGACGTGAACCGGCTGTTCACGGAGTCGCGGACGGGTGGCGGGCTGAGCGACGGCAGGGTGGATGAATGGGTCTCAGATGCGGTGAAATCAGTGGAACGCTGGCGAAACCTTTTCAGTCCCGAACTGGGAATGGGTGAAGGCGTTGCGCGTATGAAACCCTCGCTCACAAGCGACGACTTCAAGGCGGCATTCCAAATGGCGTGCGAAGCCCGGGACATCCAATTGCGCGAGACGCGGAACAGCCGCAGCCAGTTCGTGCCCGGTGTCTTCCACTTTGAACTGCCATCGGCGTTCCGCGATCCAGTCTTTCGCCCGTCGCGCACAATGCATGTTGCTTTCGACCGCGACATTTACGCCTCGGTGCGTGGTCAGGATCTAGGCACAGTGCGCGGGCAACCGATCCGCCCTTTGTTGTGCGGCTTTGGTGAACCCTTTACCGACTGGGTTTTTCAGGCCGCGGTTCAAGCCAATCGGGAGGAGAGCGCGTTTACGCTCCGAATTCCCGCTTCGTGGTCACACGGTTCAGGTTGGCTTGTGGTGTATGCACTTCGCTGGCTTGGATCGCGGCGACGTCTTGATGCCCCGGACAACATTGTCGGGTGTTGGCGTGGGACTGACGGGAACGTCGCGGTGTTGTCGCCCAGGGACCTATTTTCGTTGGCCGAAGGGGCAGAGCCAGTTGAAGCCTTGGCGGACGACTGTCCTCCTGATGTGACTTCTGTGACGCGCAGAATGGCACAGGATGTGTTGCGTCGCCTCGCCTCAAATCCAGACTCCACCGCAAGAATCAGCCCAGGATTGGCCCTGTGGCTCGTAGCTCGTGTTGTTGTGCATGAACCGTCCGGATCGGCACCATCCTAGACACCGAATGGCGGTCAAAGCTGACGCAGGAACGGCTGGCCGAACTGGTGGGCGTCAATCCGCGGACGGTGCAGAAGATCGAGGCCGGCAAACTCAACATCCTGGCGACGACGCTTGTGCGTATTCAGACGGCGCTCCGGTGCCGCTGGGACGAGCTGATGAGAGGCGCCGACGCTCCGTAGAACTCCGATCTACCGACACAAATTGGATCCACCCATAGGGGTGGGTGGGTATGGCTGACTATTTCGGTCGGTCCTTGAAGGGGGCGATTTCGACCTTCCAGGAACGCGCAACGGGAGGGGGATGGAGCGGCATTGATGGGGTTGTCCGCCGGCTTACCCGTCCGCTGGCCAACGCTGGGCAGCGCAGCCATCCCGTAAGCGTTGCGCAGCGCTTACGCTCCCCAGCGTGCGGCCAGCGTCAACGCTTCCGCAGGGTCACTGCGTCGGCACGATTTTGGTTCTACTGACCCCAAACCAAAACGAGGCCAAAAGGGGGGACCTCTCTTCCCCACCTTTTCATCCAATTTGCATTCCTTACCTTCTGTAAGTGTCTTTCAAAAGGCTGCTTGTAGAAACGGGTCGTGTTCGCAGCGGATACGGACTTGGGCCAATTTTGCTGTTTTTGGCCTATTTTCGTGGGTATCAGTCAGGAAAGCCCTGATATTGGCTGGGATTTCGGATGCAAACCAGTCATCCACTCGACCAGTCAGGCACCACGCTCCTGCCGTCCAGAGGATCGAACTTGGGTACCTTGGGCACCTCCCCAGGCGAGACAGTCGGTGGGGTATCACCACGCAGTGATCATACCCCACCCCCCTATGGTTTGATTTTCAGGTGGACAAGGTACCCAAGGTACCCAGAACCGGAATCGGTTCAGGACTTCGAGGGCCTTGTGGACGAGCTTCTGACTGGTTCTCCACCGGCGTGAACCGGTATCGGACCCGCTTCTTGTCGGTCGCATTGACCTCCATGCGGATCCCTCCCAGCACTCGACCCTGGTAACGCGTCAGGGCGGCACCGAAGGCGGTCTGCCCGGAGCGATCCTGGAGATCCCACTGGGGGAACAGCTCCATGTCGTGGTGCCGGTTATGGTCCACTCGTTGGGCGATGAGGTCACGGACCTCGCCCTTGGCCAGCCATTCGCCCTGACGCACGGTGGCCGCGAGCTGGAACAGGCTCGTCATGTCCTCGGTCACGTTGTCCCGGGTGAAGGTGCAGTCGGTTTGGGGCACACAAGGATCACCCAGGCCACCTGCCACCAGGATGCCGCCGACAACCCGGGCCCACTCCGGGAAGCTGGTGAAGGGCGTGGGGCCTGATGGCCGCCCCTGTGCGTCCCAGTGACGGACCAACCCGTAGAGGGCTCCCAGAATGCGGGCACGGTTCTCCGCCACCCAGCGATGCAGGTCAGGCTTGGAGAACTGCCGGGAATTGGCGTCCTCCTCGTAGTAGGCCAGCGAGATGCGCCGGCACCGCAGCGCGAAGTCCTCCGAGAAGGTGAAGCCGGTGTTGCCCGACACCGAGAACTCCAGCTCGTTGGGCAGCGTCAGGTCACTGGCGGCATCGTTGCTGCCCAGCAGGCGGCCGGAGATGCTCTTGGCGGTCACCGCCTGCTCGAAGGCATCGTTGCGGATGTCCCCGGAGGAATTCGCGAAGTGCATGAACCGGCGACCGGATTGCAGGGCCGCCAGGATGCGCTTGCGGGTCTCGTTGGAGTCACGATCCAGCGGCGAGTCCTCGTTGGCCCGTCCTTCATAGAGGATGCCACAGCAGCCCGCCAGGTAGTCCTTGCCGGCCCGCGGCCGGTTGGCCTCGAAGACCCAGAGCGGGGTTCGCGCCGTCCAGCCCATCAGCCCGCGGACATAGGGCGTCAGCAGGCGGGCATACGCCAGTGTCCGGGAGAGTTCGTTGGCGAAGGGGAACCCCTCCAACAACTCGGCCAAGACCGCCTTGGCCTCGTCCAGCGGCAGCGGTGTGACCTCCTGGATCTCGCCCCGACAGTAGGTCTGCAGCCGTGGGTCATAACCCGGCCGCACCATCTCTAGGCGCCCTTCAATCTCGACCGGAATCGGCACGTCGAGGATGCGCCTTACCGCCGGCAGACGATCCTTGAACTGGGGTGACTCCAGCAGCGCCACGGCGGTCTCCCGTCCGAACGAGCTGACCACGAAGTGCCGCAGACCTTCGGTCACGTTCACACTTCCGAAGCGGGCGTAGCGCTCCAGCAGCGACCGGCATTCGTTGGCGGACGGATAGTGGAACACGAACGACCGGGCACCCCGGCCGGCTCTGGGCATCGGCGCTTCCACCTCGATTTCCCGCAGCCGGACGACGCGGTCATTCTTGGTGAACCAGTCGCCACTGCCCGAGAGGATGTCCCCCAGCTCGGCGGCAAACTCCGAGATCGGGCGACCTACGCCCGGGAGGGGAACCCGCGGGCGGTTGTCCACCGCCTCATCGGTAACCGTGGGAGGATCGTTGACAGCCGGGACTGCCGCTGTGTCCGTGCATTCTTGAACCGGAATGATGGTCCTCATTGCAGGAGCCTCCAGTCAGACAGTCCGGCTGCCTGCTCCGTCCGGTAAACCGGAAGGTAGTCGTTGAGGTCCTTGAGGCTCGATCCATCGGGCTTTGACGAGCGGGCCAGCCTGACAATTTCGACGGTCGCCCCGGCGGCCGACAGTTGCTCGGTCCACTGGGTCACTCCGCCCTCACCGGCAGAATCCAGATGGGGAACGACGCGGACACGCTTGCCGGCGAACGCCGCCAACGCCTCCTGGTCGATCCGGGCACTGGCGCTGAGCATTCCCACCGGAGCTGCCCACTCGGCGGCGTCCTCGGCGAGGACCACCTCAAAGGCGGCCAGCAGATCCGGTAAGCCTTCGACCAGCAACAAGGTCTGGCGGTCGCCGGCATTCGCGATGCCGACGGGCCAACTCTTGGAGCTGCCCCGAAGTGAGTGCGACTTGCGTTCAGCGATGACACCGCTGGCCGGGAACGGCTGCCCGTCGAGCCGACGGACTTCCAACGCATTGCCGGAGGCATCCGTGACGCCGAAGACTTCGCGGTCCAGGCAGGTGCCGAAGACCAGGACCCCGCTACGGCTGGCCAGTTCCAGCGCGTCGGATCGGATGTCCCTCAGCTCGGCGAGCCGGTTGATCTGTTCCCGCGTGCCGGCCTGGAAGCCTGTGCGATTGGGCTTGGCACGGCGGACTGGCGTTTCGGTCGGGCTGGGCGCCTCAGGCGTGACCGTCTGATCGGCGAAGCGGTTCCAGTGGGCGATTGCCACCGTCCGGGCATTCTTCTTCTTACCCAACTCCTGCGCCCGGATGATGAAGTCAATCTCGTCACCGTGTTCGCCGGTGGCGAAATCCTTCCAGAACCAGCGGCCATTGCGTTGGAAGATGCCCCACGACGGCTTGGAGTCCTCGCGGAACGGGGACCGGCAAAGGGGCTTCGCATGCTGCGCCATGCCCATGCGCCGGAGGAGGACAGGCAGGGGACAACGGGCGCGTAAATCCCGGATGATGCTCTGGAGGTCCAGCGGCACCGAGCTGGACGGAGTATTCGGGCTGCCCAACGCGGGGCTCCCGGCGGCTCCGTAACCGCCTTCAATGGATAGATCGTTCATATGATCTGAGGCGTCACGAGTGACGCCTTAACTGTGCTTCAAACCACCATGGCCCGCCCTGAGGGCAGACCTGGGCTATCACGACGGATGCTGTCGTTGACCCGGAGAGGCCGGCATCGACCGGCGAATCTCGGACCAACGTGGACGCAGTGCATCCCCAGCACGGACCTTCAGTGGCGGTCCGGAGGCCAGACAGGGGGGAATCAGATCAGAGGAAGGGTCGCCAGAGGGCCAGCTACGGGCAGGGCGACAAAAGGCAAAGAAAGATAGAACGCAGACGGTAGCACAGGTTTCCCATCTGTCAAAAGACGCTCAAGGTTCGGCGGCTGAAGAATGGGCTGTCGCCGGCTCCGGGAAGCAATGGCCTGTCCCTGTCACCAATTGGTGACACCAGGCCTATTGGCGACCGAATTGATTCGATGTTCCCGGGAAAAGAAAGAAGGGCACCGGGATTGCTCCCGATGCCCTCGACGCCCCTTACGAAGCGGTCCCTTTGGATAGTCGTTTTAGTCGATCCCGGATGTCCTCCAGGACTTTCCGAAGTTCGGCCACGGAGGCTTTTGGCCTTTCCAGGACCTTTTCGGCAACCTCCACGATGTTCGCAACGGTCTTCGTCGGCACTTTGGCCTGCGCTTTAATTCGGGTTGCAGCCTTGGACGGCTTGGACCTGCCACCAAGTTTGCGAACCACCTTCTCAACCACGTCCCCGGTGACCTTCACCCCAGAGCTTTCGGCCAGCACCTGTTTCCAGGCTGTGACCCAAAGGCCGGGCTTCAGATCCTCCAGCGGGCGCAGCTGTGACTCGTTGCGGGGAAGGAGCGCTCCTTTCGGAAGCCCCGCCTGCAACCGGTCAAAACACTCTGCCGCCTTGATGAGCCGATAGCCGTGTTGACGGCTCATGTCCCACCGACGTTCGCAGTAGTCTTCAAAGGTTTCGTCCTCCTCACGGTAAAGGCGTTCGACATTGATTTGACGCAATGCACGTCCGACTTCCACGAAGGAGGCCAACCCTGACCTGATCGTTGTTTCCAATCGTTCGAGCGCGCCCTTTTCGGTCTTGTTCATGGGACAGCCGGCTTTCGCCCGCCCTCCCATTTCCTTGCCCTTCGGTGCGGCCTTGGATTGGTCGTGTTCAGGTGTCCTTTTTGCGCGAGCTGCTTTCGGTCCAGTTCTGCCGGCTGCCTGCTTTTTCATCGCGCACCTCCGGTCAGGGAGTTGGCGATGAACTGTTCGACCGACGCCCTGGGAATCAGTTTCTTCCGCAAGGCGGGAGATGCCCTCAGCAGGCGGCGATCCAGCAGCCGATAGACGGACTTTTCGCTGATGCCGAACTTCACGGCCACTTCCGGAACGGAGTAGAACTCCTTTTCGGAAGCCAATGGATGCGTTTGAGCATTCATGGTGATGTTTTTGAACCTCACTCCGACCAGAAAACGCTGCTTTCTTTGGGCAGCAATCTTAGCCCCATCGTGGCAGCCGCCCGTGGCACTGGTGCCCAGGCTGATCGGGAGCGGTCAGGCCTCCGCCAAGGATATCGGCGGCCCTGATCTTCGGCCGTTACATCCCCGCCACACAAACCGTGCGACAGGGTGGAAGAACTCCCCGGACATCATCCGAGGAATCCCGCCAATGCAGTCCGTGCCCTTCTCGCAATGTCAAAGAGCTACACTGGTCGATAAGGCGGCTAGCACTGGGGCTGGTCGCGGGCAAGTCAAAAGGACGGAGGCCCACATCGAACCGTCATCAATCGTGGATCAGGCGCCCCTTGAAGCCGTGAAGGGCGGGCCACCTGAACTCGAAAAGTCAAAAGGTTACAACTATAAACACTCCAGACAAATCTGATACCGCATCTGATACCGGTTGCCTGAAATCGAGTCCAAAACCGTCCTGCGTTGTCCACAGACAATCCATCGCATCATGTTCACCACCAACATTTTGTCCGGTATTGTCCAGAACAGTCAAAAACGGTCCAAAAGCCCGTTTTCGAATTATGAGTCCCCTGCTCTAACCGTTGAGCTATGGGCCCGACCGTGAAGCGTCCCGTCCGGGTGGCGCGGGGTGTGCCACTCTGGACCGTTCTGCGGTCGGCATAAGTAGCCCGATCTCCAGTGCCCCCGCAAGCATCCCGTCTGATCGGATCGCCTGATGGGGAATGGTTTATGGATTCGTGGAGGGCTGGTTCGACCGAGTGTCGGGGCTGCCGGTCTGGAGCAGGCGATTCAGCAGGGCTCCGGCGCCCAGGGTGCCCAGGGCGGCCAGCAACACGGCCGGCCGTTGGACGATGACGAAGACGATCATCCAGCAACTCAAGGCCGCGAAGAGCAGCGGGGTGGCCGGGTAGAAGGGAACCCGGAACGGTCGGTGCAGCTCCGGAGCGATCTTCCTCAGACGCATCACGCCGAGGATGGCCAGGAGGTTCATCAGGTTCAGGACCACTCCGGCGTAGGCGAGGACCTGCTCGAAGGTCGAGGTGGCGATGAGCAGGCCGATCAGAGCGATCTGGAAGACCAGGGCCGGTCGCGGGACCCCGTCGGCCGAACGATGCGCCAGCCAGGACAACCGAGGCTTGTCGGCGGCGACGGCCTGCGTGACCCGGGAGCCGGCCAGCAGGAAGCCCGAGACGGTGGCGACCAGCACGGCCGCGATCATCGCACTCATGATCCGTCCGCCGACCGGTCCGAGGATCCGCGACGCCGACAGCGAGGCGACCTCGACGGTTCCCGACAGGGCTTCGAGGGGCGTGGTGCGCAGGAAGACCCAGTGCAGGAGCAGGTAGAGCAATCCCACGAGCAGCACGGCGCCGATGACGGCCCGCGGGATCACCCGTTGGGGATTCCGGATATCGCCGGCGACATAGCCCACGGCATTCCAGCCGTGATAGGCGTAGATCACGTAGATGAGCGAGATGGCGAAGGGAGCGGTGATGATCTCGCGCCAGGCGGCGGCCGACGGGGCGAAGGAAATGGGTTCGACCGGGCCGATGGCCAGACCGGTGCCGACGAAGGCTACAATCACGGCCAGCGTGATGGAAGACGTGGCCAATTGAAACAGGGCCGCGCCGCGGGCATGCAGGAATTGCACGCTTCCCACCAGCACGAGCACTCCCACGGTGGCCGCCAGCGGGGGGATCGGGACGACCTGCGCCGCGTAGCGTCCGAAAGCGATGGCGGCCAAGGCCACCGGGCCGGCAAAGCCCGCGGTGATGGACACGAACCCGCCGACAAAACCCAGGGTGGGGGACCAGGCCCGGGAGAGGTACACGTACTCCCCGCCGGAACGGGGCAGCATCGCTCCGAGTTCGGCATAGCACAGGGCTCCGGCCAGCGAGAGCAGGCCTCCGACAGCCCACAGCGCCAGCAGGGCGAAGCCGCTCTTCGTGCCCGCCACCTGGAACCCGAGGCTGGTGAACACGCCGGTGCCGATCATGTTGGCGACGATCAGCGCCGTGGCACTGGCGAGACCGAAGGGGGCGGGGGCCTTGGAGGACATGCTGGGCCTCACCTTGCCGTGGAGGGGCTCCCGCGCAAGGAGATGGGTTCAGAGCCTGGCCACCAGGGCGGGTCTTCAGAAGACCGGGCCCAAGGGCCAGGGCGCGAACTCCTCGTCGCCGATGCCCGCCACTTCGCTCTTGGTCCGCTCGCCGCTGGCGGTGGCGAGGATGGCCTCGAAGATCCGTTCACCCACCTGGGCGATGCTCTCCTCGCCATCCAAGATCGTGCCGGCGTTGAGGTCCATGTCGCCCTCCATCCAGCGGTAGAGCGGGGTGTGCGTCGAGACCTTCAGGCAGGGAGCGGGCTTGCAGCCGTACACGCTGCCGCGACCCGTGGTGAACACCCCGACGTTGCAGCCGCCGGCGACCAGGCCGGTCATGCTCACCGGGTCGTAGCCGGGGGTGTCCATGAAGCACAGTCCGGGCCCCGCGACCGTCTGCGCGTAGTGCAGCACCGACATGAGCGGGGCTTGTCCGCCTTTGGCCACGGCGCCGAGGCTCTTCTCGAAGATGGTGGTCAGGCCGCCCTCCTTGTTGCCGGCCGAGGGATTGTTGCTGATGGAGGCTCCGTGTTTGCGGGCGTGGTCTTCCCACCAGCGGATCCGTTCGAGCAGCGCTTCGGAGACTTCGTGGCTGATGGCGCGTCGCGTGAGCAGGTGTTCGGCTCCGTAGATCTCGGGCGTCTCGGCCAGGACCGTCGTGCCGCCGTGGCGGATGATCAGGTCCGAGGCCCATCCCAGGGCCGGGTTGGCGGTGATGCCGCTGTGGCCATCGGAGCCGCCGCAATTCAGCGCCACGATCAACCGACTCAGGGGCTGGGTCGATCGGCGCTGAGCGTTGACGGCAGGAAGCAATCCGCTCACGGCCTTCACGGCGTCCTCCACCGTCCGGCTGATGCCCCCTTGCTGCTGGATGTTGAGCACCAGCGGGGGGACGCCGCCGCCCTCGGGTTGGTCGAGGCCATGACGACGCACCATCGCAACCGCCTGGTTGGTCTCGCATCCGAGGCCGATCACCACGTAGGCACCGATGTTGGGATGCCGCGCGATACCGGCCAGCACGCGCTGGAGGATCTCGGTGCCTTCATCGGCCGTGGCGCAGCCGGCCTTGTGGGTGAAGGCCACCACGCCGTCGACGCCGGGGAAGTCGCGTCGCAGGGCCTCGGGCGTGAAGCGACGCGCCACGAACTGCGACACGCTGGCCGAGCAGTTCACCGACGAGATCACCGCCACGTAGTTCCGTGTGCCGGCCCGACCGCCGGGTCGTGCGAAGCCCTGGAAGGTGCGCCGCTCGGATTCGGGCAGGAGAGACCACGGCGCGGTGGGTTCAAGGAAATGATCGCCCGTGGCCAGTGCACCCGTGTCCACGTTATGAACGTGCACGTGGGCCCCGGCCGGGATGTCCATCGAGGCGCGGCCGATGAACTGCCCGTACTTGCGGATCGGAGTCCCCTTCGGCAGCGGTCGCAGCGCCACCTTGTGCGCGGCCGGGATCGTGCCGGTAAGGGTGAGGGCTCCGGCGGTTTCACCTGCGAGCAAACGGCGACGGGCGACAGCGACATCATCGTCCGGGTGGAGTCGGATCAGGGCATCGGCAGCGGTGAGGCTCATGGTGGACGGACGGGAAATTGCGACGGATCGACGCAGTGGGGCCAGCCTGTTTGTGCCGCAAGGCCCCTCGAATCACGGTCCCGCAGGAACCAACACCCGGTAGGCCCTGCGTTCGCCCGACAGGGGTTGTGTCTGTTCGATCGTTCGGGCTTCGGGCAGGGCCGGCACTTCCAGCACACTCGACCAGACACCGTGCTCCAGGGCCTCCGACACCTGCAACGAGTAGCGCTGCTGGGCCGCGGCCTGGAAGCGCAGCACGAGGCCGGAGGTCGTGAGTTCGGCCGCCAATCGCAATCCCTCGGCGGGTCCACCGGTTCCGGGAGTGCCTCCCGGGGTGCTCCCGGCCCGCCACTGGGCCTTGTCGTCCCAGGCGTCGGGTTCGGCCTGTTCATCGACGACCTCCAGCGAGAAACCGCCCCCATCGGCGGTCGGGAACCCGTCCTTGTAATTGAAGTCGAGCACCTCCTCGCCCTTGGCATCGATCAGTCGCAGGCGCTCCCCGCCATTGTCGAGCCGACCCGAGTATTGTCCGGCCACCGGCACCGCCGATCCGTAGCGGGCGGCGAAAACGGCGGGGTTGGCGACGACCACACAACGGTCACCGGGGTTCAGACGCTTCAGGGCGCTGGTGCTGAAGTCGAAGTCCACGCCATCGACCAGCTGGATGCCGGTCAGATCGAGAGTCTCGCTCGGGGAAAGGTTGCGCAGTTCCAGGAATTCCAACTCATCGGGCAGAGACGAACCCGCAGGACCGGCCGGCGGGTTGAAGAAGATCTCGGTGATGCGCAGCCACCGTTGGGCCGGGCTGGGGTCGCCGACATAGGCGAGTTGATGGGCCGGTTTGCCCCGCGGAGTCACCAGTGTGACGGTCTCGCCCCGGGCGGAGAGCTGGCCCGAGTACGGGCCCACCACGAAGAGACCCTGCCCGCCGCGGGGACCGGTGGTGCGGGCGCGGAACTGGCGCACGTCGGGGCTGACGTACACGACGCTGTTGGAAGGCAACACCGTGCCCGGGTGGAAGGTGAACTTGACGGCACCGTCGAGCTTCCAACCACTGAGATCCAAGGCGAAGCCCGAGCGGTTCGTCAGGGCCACGTACTCCTGGGCCTGGATTCCGGAGACCGGGTTGGAATCGACCTCGAGGATCTCGGGCGCCGCGTCCTCGGGTTGCGAGAGGGGGATGCCGGCATTGTTGGCATTGTTGATGCCGATGGCCCGTGCGGTGTTGGTGATGGAATGGGTCAGGTACCAATGCCGGCGGCGCGGTTCGATGAATTGGTTGAGCAAGTCGCCCACGCCGGCGGCGAAGGTCTTGTTGGCCGCCCACGGAGAAACGCCCCATTTGACGCGGTCGAGCAGCGCCTCGGGCCCGATGAGGTTGGTCAGGGCGATGACGCGGTTCTCGAGGATGCGTTGTTCGAAGGGGGTTCCTGGTGGCTGGACCAGCAGGTCGAGGATGGACCGTTGGCGGCGCAGGAGCATCTGACGCGTTTCGGGCAGACGCACGATGACGTCGTAGAGTCGGTTGAAGTTGCCCCCGGTGCTGGAGCCCCCGTACAGCGGATGGCTCTTGGAGGCGTCGACGGTGGCTTCCAGGGGATTGCTGCCGCCGTAGAGCTGTCCCCACGAGGCGTTCATGTCGAAGGGGATGTTGCGCCAGAGACCGTCCCCGAAGGTGTCGCGGTAGAGGCTCATGTTGGCCCACACGTCGTCGTTCTCGGCGCACCAACGGGTGCCGGCCAGGTGGTTGATGACCTGGGGCAGGTCGAGCAGGTCGAAGACCGTGTTGCGTCGGGTGGTCAGCGGGGATGTTTCGCGGATGCCGTTGGCCAGTTGCAAATAGTCGGTGCGGCTGGGGTCGTTGTCGGGCTCGAGTTTTTGGAAGACGCCGGTGCTGGAGAAGTCCGGGGTCAGGTTGCCCACAGCCTTGTAGAGGGCTCCCTTCGGATCGTAGCCCATGCGCTCCACCTGCTCCTGACCGATGACATCGTTGTGGAAGGCCAGTTGGTAGAACTGCCCGTTCAAGTGGACCCGGACGGGGTAGTGGAAGGGCGATGGCACCCCGATGCTGTCCAGGAACCAGAAGCAGAGATTCTGACGGAGGTAGGTCGGATCGAGGTACTCGGCCAAGAGTGCCGACTTGCGGACCTTGCCGCCGGGGCCCGGATGGCGCAGTTCGTGACCCCGGTTGAACTCCAGTCGGTGCGACTTCTTGTTCAGTCCGGCCGAGGTGTTGCCCCGCAATTCCATGTAGGCGTTGTCGTAGAGTTCGCCGTCATGGAAGAGGGCGATTCGACCGCCGCTCTCGGTGTCGATGCCGGCCAGTTGATTGGGTGCGACAAAGAGGTGGAACACCGGCAGCCGGGTGACGAGGTTGGTGGGCTGGACCATGGTGCCGAGGTATTCCGGGGAAGTGGTCGCGCTGGGGAAGAGCGGCCAACGGGACGTGGCGCCTTGGGTGTCCGTTGCCACGATCCGGTAGCGGATCAGTTGTCCCGGCGAGGCCACGTCGGCGGGCAAGGTTGCCGCGTAGAGGCCATCTCCGGCGGCACCGTCTCCATGAGCTCCATCATCCCACATGGGAATCCCGGCCTCCGCGCCAAAGAGGATGCGGTAGCGCAGCGTGACACTCGATACCGGTTGGAAGGTGTTGCGGACTCGGGTCGTGATGCGGAGGTCTTCGGTGTCGGTGGGGACCTGGGGTGTGTGCTGGACTTCCCCGATGAGGGGGCCGGGCAGGGCGGTGCCACCGAGGTTGGGCCCTCCGGGTGTCGGTTGCGTGAAGTAGACTCCCGAAGGTCCGCGTTCCCAGGCATTGCCCTGAGGCGTTTGGACCACTCCGTGCGAGAGGTCGGGCACTTGCGGTGGGTAGGTCGGTTTGAACTCGCTGGCGATATTCGTGCCGTCGGGGCGCACCAGCGCCAGGTATTCGCCGCCGGCCGAGAGTTGGAAATTCGTGTGCAGGCGGGATCCCGGAGTCCGTCGATCGGCCCCCGAGGCGAGGACCACCAGAAATCCGCCCGCTGCGAGATTCGTGGTCGGGAAACGCCATTTCGTCAGGTTGCCGGCGTCATCGGTAAGCGACCACCCGCGCAGGTCGAGCGGGGCGTCCGAAGGATTGAAGACCTCGATCCAATCTACGAATTGACCCGTCTCGTCCTTGAGGGTCCGGGTGTTGGAAGCCATGAACTCGCTGAGGTACGGAGCGGCTTCGGAGGCATTGGGATCCAGACGCACGGTCCAGGGCATGCCGCCGAAGGCGTTGGAGGGCACTGCGAGGTCGGTGATGCCATGGCCCAGGGCCCAGGAGAACGACACCGGTCCGACCGGGGGTGTCGGGAAACCAAAGCGGAATTCGGTGCCGCTCGGCCCAGAGACCGAGGTCGCGGGCACTCCGTGGATGAGCAGGTCCGCCGCATCGACCCCGGTCACGGGTTCGCTGAAGAGGACGGTGACCATTTCCAAGGAGCGCACGGCGGCTCCGTCGGCAGGCTGAAGGGCACTGACCGCAGGGGCGGTCCGGTCGATCAGCGTGTAGGAGACCGATCCCGTCCCGGTTCCTGGCAGCACGGGCACCCAGGCGTTGGGCGGCTCGGCCCGGTCGGTGATGGTCTGTCGCGAGTCCCATCCGACGGTGACCGCGCCGTAGGCCGGCGGGGCGAACTCGAACCGATACGTCGAGGCATCGACCGCGGAGGCGGAACGGGCGCCGATTCCGTTGACCTGCAGGTGCGCGGCCACCACTCCCGTGACCGGCTCGCTGAAGGTGACGGTGAGCGTGGTGAAGGTTTCGACTGTGGAGCCCGGCGCCGGATCCAGGCGGATCACCGTCGGCGGGACCGCATCCTTGAGCACGGATTCCAGTGAGGCCTCGAACCCCAGGTCGCTGCTGCCGAGGCTGCTCTGGAACACCTGGACGGCCAGCAGGTTGGTCCCGGGCCGCAGGTAACCGGCCGGGTTCGGCAGGGCGTACTGGGTGAAGGCGACCGGTTCGACGGCATTGTCGGCCAGGGTGCCGGTGCTCACCAGAGCGCCACTGGCTCCGGGCACGTTCACCCGCAGCACCTCGGTGCCGTTGATCCAGGCCACGAACCCGTCGTCCACAAGGGCTCCCATCCGGAGTCCGGCGAGCTCGCTCGGCTGCGACACCACGAAGGCGCGGCGCAGGAAGATCGATCCGTAGACATTCTGCATGCCGCTGATCTGGGTGCCTCCGGTCAACGCGTCGCCGAACCAGAAGGGGGCGCGGGCGGAGACGAACTGTGCATCCGTGAAGTCCGGGGATCGCCAGGCCGTGATCGGCGCGGAGGCCTCGTTGGTGCCCGCGCGCCAGCGCCACAGCGCTCCGGTGGGGATGAGCGTCTCGGCCTGCAGTCCCAGTGCCATCCCCACGGCCAATCCGACCACGACAAGCCCCCCCCAGAACCGGACGGCTGTGACAAACGGGTGAGGGCCGGGTCCACGGTGGGGCGCGTGCGGTCGGATCTCCAGGGTCATCGATCCCGAGCCTAGGATCTGCCGTCGCCGCCAACAAGGGCCGTGGCTTTCGACAGGGCCGTCGCTTTTGACGATCCCGACTCCGTGCCTCCGCGATCAGGGACGTCGCAGGCCCAGACGGAGGAACCGGGTCGTCGGTTCCGCGGGCAGCTCCAGCGAGACCTCGCGATCGGAGGCCGGGAACAGCGGCGTCGGACTGCCGAAGTCGGTGTTCTTCCAGGAGGTTTCAGGACCGGTGGCGGTGTCGGCGACCTGGATCTCGAGGGCCGTGTTGGCGGGCACACGCACCTTCAACACGGTCTTCCCGTCGATCACCTCCAGACGCGGGCGCCAACGGGAGGCGGGCTCCTTCGGTTCGGTGCCCGCCAGGAATTCCAGCAGATCGGAATCGCCATCGCCGTCCCGGTCCTCGGCCGGGTTCGGAGTGGCACCGGGGACGGACAGCCCCTTCGACTCCAGCCACGACTCGAACGAACCGCGTTGTGGCAGCGACTCGATCCAGGACGAGATCAGCGCGATGCCCTCCGGGTCGGGTTCCGAGTTGCCGACCGGGGGCATCCGCCGTCCGTCCGTGCGACTCATGCGATCGAGCAGTACCGATCGGGTCCGGTCGCCCGGCAGGAGCACGCGCCCGCCGTGGACCCCCCCGTCGGTCACCACCGCGCCCCCGATCCATCCGGCGAGGTCGGTCGCGGTCGAGGCGCGGCCGTCCCAGAGACCGCCCCCGGGACCTCCGGGCCGGTGGCAGAATCCGCAGTTCACGTCGATGTACCGGCGAACGCGCCATTCCAGGCTTTGCCCGGAGCCGTCGTCGTGGAATCCGGGTCGGGACGCTTGGGAGCCCGCCGGCGACTCCAGGTAGCCGGCCGCGGCGAGCGCCGCGACCTGATGGACCTCCGGGCCTCCGGCCGAACTGCGGCGACGGTCGAGTTGGCGGGTGTTGAAGCTGAGCGATCCGCCGGCGGCGGGATTGTGGCAGGCGAGGCATTCGCTGCGACTGGGGTAGCGCCATGTCTGGACCCGATCGACGCCACCGTCGCGGATCCCCAGGGTCTCGGTGAACCCCTCGTCGGGCACGAGTTCGGCGCGGGTGGGAGAAGCCCACCGGTAGGTGATGCCATACACCCCCTGGGTCATCTGGACGAGGAACCGCGTCTCGATCCGGCGACGGGTCTCGGGCGTTCCGCGTTCCATCTCCATCTCGAAATGCTTCATCCAGACGGTGCCGGCCGGGGCTTTCCATGCCTCCACCGGATCGGTCCCCACCCGCTGGGCGGGCGGGATGTGCACCCACCGCCGCTTCACGGCATGGTCGGACCAGAAGGGCAGGTTCACCTCGTAGTCGAGGAACGCCTTCGAGGGCGTCAATGCCGCGAGGTCCTGGAAGGCCCCCGTGGCCTCGAGGGTGACGGGGAAGGCTCGATCGGCGGCATTGGGCGAGGCCACCAGTCGCACCACCTTGCCCGCATTGAGTTGGATGGCCAGGAGGTCTCCGTTGGCGGGATCCACGCCGAAGCCCGCCACATTGGCGACGCCTCCGAGCCGCTCGACCGACCCGGTGCCGACCGCATCCCGTCGGAGCGCCCACACGTTGCCGTTCACATAGTCGGCGAAGACGTAGGCCCCGTGCAGCGCGGTGATCCTGCCGCCCCGGTACACCCGCCCGCCGGTGATCGAATTGCCCCGGTCGTTGCCGCTGCCGTGGGCGTACACATGCACCGGCGGCACGTGCCGGAACGCGGGCTCGGTCAGGAATCCGACCGGCGCTCCGGCGCGCGGCCCGGCCACCCGCCCCTCGCGGAAGGGCCACCCGTGATTGGCTCCGGCGCGGCTCACGAACACCATCTCCCAGCGGTCCTGCCCCACATCGCCGATCCACAGGTCGCCATTGGCCGGGTCGAAGGAGAAGCGCCACGGGTTGCGGAGCCCGACCGCGTAGAATTCGGTGCGGACATTCGTGGGATTGATCGATGCCCCGTTGAAGGTGGTCGCACCGACGAAGGGATTGTCGGCCGGGATGGCGTAGTTGGTGGTGATCATCCACCCGTTGGCGGCGTTCCGATTCGGCGGCAGCGACCCGGGCCGTTGATCGACGTCGATCCGGAGGAGGCCGGCGAAGAGGTCCCGGTCGATCCGTTGGCCGTTGGCGTACGTGTCGTTGCCGCCACCCTCGTCGCCGAGGGCCACGTACAGGAAGCCATCGGGCCCGAAGTGCAGGTCACCCCCGTTGTGGTTCGAGGCCTCGTCGCGCTGAGCGAAGAGCCGGATCTCCGAGGTCGGGTCGAGGGCGTTGGGGTTGTCGGCCGAAGTCCTGAACTCCGTCAGCACGTTGTGGGCCTGACGGGTGGTCCCGGGCCCGGTGTTCAGCGTGCGGAACACGAACAGGCGGCGGTTCTCCGAATACCGGGGATGGAACGCCAGCCCCAGAAGCCCCTGCTCGCCCGAGGTGAGCAGGTTGTTGGTCAGGGTGGCGAAGACGGTCCGGGTGGGCTGGCTCAGGTTGGTGATCACCACGATCCGGCCGGTCTTCTCGACGATGAACAACCGCTGCGTCTCGCCCGGCGGTGTCGCGGTGGCCACCGGTTGATCCAGCCTCACCCCGGGCAGGGCGTCGACGAACGAGTAGGTCGCCCGAGGCGGTCGTTCCGGCAGCCCGCGGAAGGCCTCGAGGGTCGCGGGCGGCCAAGCGCACCACACTTGCATGCAGGCCACCAACGCAAGGATCCAGCAACGAAGAATCATGGGCACGGTTCCGGGGAGGGTTCTACGAACGCAGACAGGCTCTAGCCCCCAGCAGTATGGGGCGAGCCATGGCTTGTCAAACCTGGCTGCGTCCACGTCGCGTCCGCGGTTCTGAAATGAAGCCGTGAGGTGGACCGACCGGGTCCTGGTCGGCCTCCTCAACGTCACTCGAAGTGCGGTTCGTTGTCGCGGTTCCAGAATCAAGCCACGGCCTTGCGCTGGGCGGGGTCCTTGGGCGTCCATTCCTGACATTTTCCTGACACCCTCCCGCCGGAATCCGTCAACGTGAGGCAAGCCTGTGTCGAACCTGTCGGACATCGTCGAGTCGTCGGTCCGGAATGCGGCCCCGTGGGCCGTGTACCTCGGCTTCCTTGTCGGGGCGGGTGTGCCCGGATTCTGCCGCAGGCTCCCGGCGTGGCTGCGCGGATTTCTCATATGGGGGTTCAGCATGATCGCCATCGCCGGGTCTCCGACCTCTCAGCAGGTTCGTTGGGTCCTGGGTAGTGGTCTTGGTCTTGGTCTTGGTCTTGGGGGCGTCGCCGTGTTCGCTCGGCACCTCTTCCGGATGAGGCAAGGGGTTCCTCGGAAATCGCCCGTACCCTCGGACCAGCCTGACCGGCGCCTTTGGGTCTGGGTGCTTGCCGGGGCCTGGCCGGTGCTGATGGGGTTGGCGATCTTGCTGGAGCTGCTCCAGTCGGACCTGCGTCGGGCCGAGGCGCGCGCCGCCGAGGAGGCGACGACCCTGGCCAGGGGGGCGGCCGCGGCGTTCGAGCGGACATTCCGGGAACCGCTGAATGTCGATGTGCCGCGCGGCAGGTCCACTCCGATGTCGATCCGACGCGACAGAGGCGAGAACCGTCTGGAACCTCCGGAATGGTGGCTCAAGGCCACGCCGGAGTTTCGTCGCCTCTGGGAGCAGGCGGCCGCAGTCCCGCCATCCGCGGCCTCCAACCCCTGGCGCGGCTTTCCCGCGGCGGCGGCCGGACCCGAGGCCACCGCGGTCGCACAATTCCTGGAGGTCCGACACGCGAACCGTGGCGGGACCTTGAGCGATCCGGTCACTGAACTGGAACGCGTGCGCGCCGCCGCTCCCCACGCACGCACGCCGGCGGGGCTTCCGGTACCCGTCCTTGCATGGATGGAACTCTTCCGACTCGTGAGGTATGCCGACCGACGGCCACCCGGGGCGCTCCAGGGAGCCTTTCTGGAGGACCTCAGGCGCTGTCCCCCGATCCTCTGGCCGTCAATTCTGGAATCACTCCAGGCATCGGGTTGGACGGTCGGCGACCATGACTGGATCCCCGCTCTGGAGATGCTGCGACAGCAGCTGAGACAGCATGAATCCGAGGCGCCTTGGTGCGAGGCGGTCGCGCTTCGGTTGGAGCGTCACCCTGGGGCCGCGGTCCTCCTGATCGAGGGCCCTGAGGGACTGCGTCTCTTCCGCTCCGCGGACCTCCCGAATGACCCTCTCCGCAGCAACAGCCCCGACCTGTTGGGCAGACTCTTCGGTGAAGACTGGGTTCAGGCCGCACTCCGGTCGGCTTCGGGACAACCCGGGCTGAGGGCCGACACGGGCTGGGCCGTCCGTTTTCGATATGCCGGGCAATTCCGCAATGCGGATGGAGATGTCGACACGACGTTCCGGTATTCGCCCAACATCCTTTCCAGTCGACTGCTGACGTATCATGGGGATCAAGGCCGTTGGAAGACGCTCGCTTCCGAAGTCCTCGTTCCGGACGACGGCGAAGGGTTCCGCGTCGAGGTCGGCCTCGCGGATCCTGCGTCGTACTTCGCCTCGGTCCGACGCCAGGCGGCTTGGACGGGCGGTCTGGGTGTCGCCACGGCCGGCATGCTGATCGCCGCCCTGTTCCTCGGCCGACGGGCCTACCTGAAGCTGCAGGAACTCCATGAGGCCCAGACCAACTTCGTCGCCGGTGTCACCCATGAACTGCGGGCGCCGCTCGCGTCGGTCCGGTTGCTGGTGGAAAATCTCCAGCGCGGAGGCGACAGCTCGGGGGAACGTCGCCGGGAGTATTACGACCTCATCGTCCGGGAGTGCCGTCGGCTCGGGATGCTCGTGCAGAACGTGCTCGACTGGTCGCGGATCGAACAGGGGCACCGCGAGTACCAGTTCCGGCCGACCGACTTGCCGGCGTTGGTGTCCGAGACGGTGCGGGTGCTCGAACCGCAGTTCGGACTGCGTCGGGTCCGGCTCGCCCTGCGTCTTCCGGAGGTCTCGCCGGATCTCTCCGAACCGGCTGCCATGGTCGATGCGGCGGCGCTGCAGCAGTGCCTCGTCAACCTGCTGGACAACGCTCTCAAGCATGCGCCGGAGGATTCCGAGGTGGTCGTGGCCTTGGAGCGGGGAGGCGGGCAGTGGACCCTGTCGGTCGCGGATGCCGGTCCGGGGATCCCCGAGGCGGAACAACGCCGCATCTTCGACCGCTTCCACCGGCTCGGTTCTGAGTTGCGCCGGGAGACCGAAGGCGTCGGCATCGGGCTCAGCCTGGTGAAGCACATCGTCGAGGGGCATCGGGGTGTGGTGCGCGTCGAGAGCCGTCCCGGCGAGGGCGCGCGGTTCATCGTGACCCTGCCGGCGAACTCGCAGCCGCAGACGCAGACGGATGGAGGCACGCCATGAATCGGATCCTGGTGGTCGAAGACGAACTCGCCATGCGCCGCGCACTCGAAGACGCCCTCACCGGTGCCGGGTATCGGGTGCTGTCGGCCGCCGATGGCGAGACGGGCCTGGCGCGCATCCTCGCCGAGAAGCCCGACCTGGTGGTCCTCGACGTGATGATGCCTCGATTGGATGGCTTTGCGCTGTGCCGTGAGCTGCGGCGGCTGGGGTTCCGTTCGCCGATCCTGTTCCTCACGGCCCGCGGCCGGATGGAAGATCGGGTGCGCGGTCTCGACCTCGGCGGCGACGACTACCTGGTGAAGCCCTTCGGCGTGGATGAGCTGTTGGCGCGGGTGCGGGCCGTGTTGCGCCGCACGGTGCGCGCGGAGTCCGCCGTACCGTCGGTGATCCGCCTCGGAGCGGTCGAGGTGGACTTCCATCGCTGCGAGGTCTCCCGGGATGGTCGTGCGGTGCATCTCTCGCCGAAGGAGTTCTCGATGCTGCGGTTGCTCGTCGAAGCCGAGGGCGCGGTGGTCGGTCGGGACCGCTTCCTGGACGTGGTGTGGGGCATGACCGCCTTCCCGTCGACACGCACCGTGGACACGCACATGGCGTCGTTGCGGGCCAAGGTGGAGGAGGATCCCGAGAAGCCCCGTTTTTTGAAGACCGTCCATGGCGTGGGCTACCGGTTGGTGGACGGTGTACGGAAATCCGGGATCGACCCTCGGACCTCCAGCACCGCCGACGGGAATTCACACTTCCCTGACACGACGCGCCGACAGAACGAGGAGGATCAGACACCATGAATACAATCAGGCACTGGAAGGGAATGCTGGCGGCCGGGCTTTTGGCCATCGCGACGAACAGCGGATGGGCCGAGGACCTCGTCCAGGAGCGCTTCCGCAAGGCGTTGCTCGCGGAGGAGGCGGACCAGAATCTGGCGGCGGCCATCCGCGGGTACGAGTCGGTGCTCGAGGCGGCCGAGACGCCGCTCCGGAACGCGGCGACGGCCTTGTATCGACTCGGCGAATGCCATCGGAAATTGGGGCGGACCAACGAAGCGGCGGTGGCCTTCGGTCGACTGACCCGCGAATTCCCCACCCAGACGAACCTTGTCCGCCTGGCGCGCCAGAATCTGGCCGCGTTGGGCATGGCCACTCCGGTCACCGACGCCCCGGCCGTTCCGGTCGCCCCGGTCGCGGCCGGGGAGCGCGATCCCGAGGACGTGGAGATCGAGCGGTTGAGGGCCCTGGAAAAGGATGCACCGGACCTGATTTTCCCCGGATCGGTGGGCGGAGTCTCCCCGATCGAATCGGCCGTCGCCCAGGGTCAGGTCCGGGTGGTGGAGTACCTCCTGGATCGGAAGGTGCCGCTCTCGGATCCGGCCCGCTCGGCGACGCTGTTGGAGTCGGCTGTGGCCAATGGTCGACTTCGGATGGTGGACTTCCTGCTTCGCCGGGGGGCCGATGTGAACGAGACCTCGACGAGCGGTAAGGTGCTCCATCGCGCCATCCTGCGTCGCCTTCCCGCCATTACCGATCGCCTCTTGGAGGCCAAGCCCGATCTGGAGGCCCGGTCGTCGGGTTCACTGCTTCCGGGGATGTCCCATTCCACGGCACTCGGCCTCGCGGTGCAGCTGAAGAATCGACCCCTGGTCGAGAAGCTTCTCGCCAGGGGGGCGCAGCCCAAAGGCCTGCTGATCGAGGCGGTCAAAACCGGGGATGCCGACCTCGTGGGCCTGCTCATCCGGGCCGGGTTGGATCCGAAGACGGATCCGAACCTGCGCCAACCCCTCAGCCTAGCGGTCCATCAGGAACACCCCGAGCCCCTGTTGCGCCTGCTCGTGTCGGCGGGCGTCGATATCAACCTCTCGAACAACTATGATCACACGCCCCTGTGTGTCGCCTTGACAAGGCCGAGTTCCGAGTCGATCACGCGGCTGTTGTTTGAGTTGGGGGCCGATCCCAATCGCCAGTCTCTCGGACGCACACCGTTGGGCATCGCCCTCCAGACTGGGAAGGCGGGGCTGGTGAAGCTGCTGCTGGAAAAGGGAGCCGATCTGAAACAGTCCGGGACCACCCGTGAGGAGAAGGTTCCCATCGTCCTCCGGGCCTACCTCGCCTCGAAGGCGGTCAACGATCTGGGGATCCTCGAGGCCATCTTGGCCACGGGGGCATCCCCCGACGTGTTCCATGAAGGAGACATTCCCGATGCCCTCTTCAACCGGACTCAGTTAGGGGAGCTGAATCAACGCCCTTACCCCGGTGCCGGTGGTTATCCTCGTCATGTATTGGATGTTGCGGCCTTACTGGGTGATCTCGACGCGGTCCGCCTGCTCCTTGCAAGGGGTTCATCCCCTACCTTGCGGGATCGCTTGGGTCGCACCGTTCTCCATCGTCTGCCCAGACAGGACACCGGAGGCTCTGGAGTGCCCGAACAGAAACTTGGGAAGATCTGGAAGATCCTGTTGGAGGCCGGCGTTCCTGATCCTCTGGATTCTCGTGCGGGAGGGTCCGTTTCGCTGCGTTTCGGCGATCGGACCGAAGTCCTTCCGTTGAAAAAGGGTCAAACCAATTGGCTTTCTGCGGTGGTTGGCGAGGCGTTGAAGGGGCAGGGGTTAGCCTCCAGTGTGAGTGTTCAACGGGGTTCGCCGTCGGGTGGCGGCTACATTTGGCCGGTGCCTCTGTCGCGGATCAGCCGGCCAGGGGATCCCGGGGATTTCGAACTGCTGGACCTTGATATGATCCAAGTCCAAGTCGCATCCATTCCGCCTTCAGTCCGCGCTGCGCCCCCTGCTCCGGCGATTTCCAATCCGCCCGGCCTTGCGCCCCCTCCCGCTCCGTAGAGCCGGTTCTGGGATGGAGCCGTGAGTTGAGCCGACCGGGTCTCGGTCAGTTGTCTCAACCTCACTGGAAGTGCGGTTCGTTGTCGCGGTTCCAGAAGCGGGCCACGGCCTTGCGCTGGGCGGGGTCTTTGTGGAGTTGGCCGATGATGTCGAGGCGGCGCTTGGATTCGGCGTGGCCGTCGCAGAAGACCAGCGAGGTGCGGCCGGCATGGATCTCCAGCGGCCATTGGCGCTCCTCGTACATGCCGATGAATCCGCTCCAGTCGCGGTCGCCCTTCTTCTTCACGTCCCAGTTGCTGTCACCGAAGGCGATCATCTCGGTGGGGTTCTTCACCGAGGCCTCCTTGGTCTCGCCCCACACCGGATCGCCGAGGTACACGCCGAGCCCGGTGTTGGGCGTCTGTCCGGCGAAGGCACCCCAAACATTGTAGCCGTAGCTCATGAAGAAGGTGCCGCCGGGCCGCAGGCGCACCTCGTCCTTGAGGTAGCCCAGCTTGGCCGGGGCGCCGCTGCCGAACTTGGGGATCCACTGCGACTGCCGCGGGGCGGCGGGGCAGTGGAAGATCTCGGTGTTCGGTCCGCCGTGCATCGAGCTGCGGAGCAGTGCCGGCCAGATCCAGGCGGCCCCGTCGCCGCCGTCGATGCCCACCGGATAGACCCCGTGGTCCATGATGTAGGTCATCGTGGCCAACCCGATCTGCCGCAGGTTGCTGATGCATTTCACGCCGTTGGCCTTGGCCTTCGCCTTCGAGAGGGCCGGCAGGAGCATCCCGGCCAGGATGGCGATGATGGCGATGACCACCAGCAGTTCGATCAGGGTGAACCCGACGACGGACCGAAGCCGTCGACCGGCACGACCAAGAGAAAGATTCGGATGCATGGGATGCATGGGGGTGGTTTTCCGGGGAATGGAATTGCTGTAGCACCCGTGGGCCATCCACGGAAGGGGAATCCACCGCCCGGGGTTCACCCGGTGGAGTTCCGGGGTCCGTCCGACTCCGCGGGCGGTGTGGGCATTCTGCGGACGGCCCCTCGCCTCCGGGCTTTCCGGCGACGGGGCCGCTGCGCTAGGCTTGATCCCATGTTCGACTCGCTGAGTGGCAAACTGCAGAACGTCTTCCGCAACCTGCGGGGGCTGGGGAAGATCTCCGAGGGCAATGTCTCGGAGTCCCTGCGCGATGTGCGCATGGCGCTGCTGGAGGCCGACGTGCACTTCAAGGTCGCCAAGGACTTCGTCGAATCGGTCAAGGGCAAGGCCTTGGGCGAAGAGGTCATCCAGTCGGTCCATCCGGGCCAGCAGATGATCAAGATCATCAGCGACGAGCTGGTCACGCTGCTGGGATCGGAGAATCAAGGGCTTCATCTGTCGGGCAATCCGGCCTGCATCCTCATGTGCGGCCTCCACGGCTCGGGCAAGACCACCAGCTCGGGCAAGCTGGCCAAGCTGTTGCTCAAGCAGGGCCGCTTGCCGCTGCTCGTGGCCGCCGACGTGTATCGCCCGGCCGCCATGGACCAATTGGCCACGCTGGCCGGACAGGTCGGGGTGCCCGTGTTCGTGAAGAAGGGTGAGACCGACGTGCTCAAGATCGCCCGCGAGGCCCTCGAATACGCGGCCGGTCACCAGTGCAACACGGTGATCTTCGACACCGCCGGACGTCTTCAGATCGATGAGACGCTGGTGCAGGAACTCGTGCGCCTGCGCGATCTCATCAAGCCCGTCGAGACGCTGCTGGTCCTCGACGCGGCCACGGGTCAGGAGGCCGTCAGCGTGGCTACTCATTTCGACAAGGCCCTCAACATCACCGGCGCCATCTTGAGCAAGCTCGATGGCGATGCCCGCGGCGGTGCGGCGCTGTCGTTTCGGCACGTGGTCGGCAAGCCCATCAAGTTCATGGGTGTGGGTGAGAAGCTCGAAGATCTGGAGCCGTTCCACCCGGAGCGCATGGCCCAGCGCATCCTCGGCATGGGCGACGTGGTCTCGCTCGTCGAGAAGGCCATCGACAGGGTCGATGCGGCCAAGGCGATGGACCTCGAGGAGAAGATGCGCAAGGGGCAGTTCACCCTCGACGACTTCCTCATGCAGTTGCGCGAGATGAAGAAGCTCGGGCCGCTGCAGGATATCGTGGGCCTGCTGCCCGGCGGTTCCGAGATGCTCAAGAACGCCGACCTCTCCAAGAGCGAGAAGGACTTCAAGCGCATGGAAGGCATCCTCTGCGGCATGACGCCCCAGGAGCGCAGCACGCCCCAGATCCTCAACGCCCGCCGTCGTCAACGCATCGCCAAGGGGTCCGGCGTCACGGTCACCGAGGTGAACAACCTGCTCAAGCGCTTCGACGAGATGCGCGACATGATGCGCAAAATGGGCAAGTTCCAGAAGATGATGTCCAAGATGGGCGGGGCCGGCGGCCTGATGGGCAAGATGCCCTTCGGGCGCTGAGAGCCTGTCTGAGCGCGCCCGCCGGCGGGCCGGGAGGATCAGCTGAAGAGGTCCGCCACGGCCACCCACGCGGCTTCCTCGACCGCCTCCAGCGATCCGCCCGCGTCGACCCGCCGCCAGCGCCGGGGTTCGGCCTTGAAGCTGTCTTGGAATCCCCGGGCCACCCGGGCGAAGAAGGCCTCCTGCTCCTCGTCGAAACGATCCGACGGCTCCGAGGTTCCCTGGGCCGCCCGGCGTCCGGCCAGGCGGGCCCGGGCGATCTCCGGAGCCACTTCGAGCCAGAGAGTCCGGTCGGGTCGGAGGCCCCCCACGGCAAGGTCGATCACCGCCTGCACCGCCGCCAGGTTCAACCCGCGGCCATGGCCCTGATAGGCGACCGTCGAATCGAAGAAGCGGTCGCAGAGGACGGTCTGCCCGGCTTCCAGCGCCGGGAGGATCCGGGCGCGCACCAGTTCGGCCCGGCTGGCGTTCATGAGCAGCAGTTCGGTCTCGGGGGCCATGCCCCGGCCGTCGGGATCGTGCTTGAGCAGGTGACGGATCTTCTCTCCGAGCGGGGTTCCGCCGGGTTCACGCAGTTCCAGCACGGCGTGCCCGCGGTCACGCAGGCGTCGGGCCAAGCGGGCGATCTGGGTGGATTTCCCGGCGGCCTCACCGCCCTCGAACGTGATGAATCGGCCCCGCGGGTTCACGGTTGGGCGGCCTTGGTCGGCGCAGTCGCCTTGCCCGATTTGAAGGCCGTGCTGTCGAGGAAGTCGGCCAGCGAGGTCATCTGATCTTCGTCGAGAATGCCGCCCTGCTTGAGGTCGAAGGCCGGCATCAGGCTGCTGGCCTTGCCGTTGCGGATCCACTGCATCCAAAAGGCCCGGTCGGTGGGATGCTTCAGCTCGCGCAGCGCAGGCACCATCGTCGCTTTGTTCTCGGCGTCGTGGCAGATCCCGCAGGCCGTGGCGTAGAGCTCGGCGCCCTTCTTGCCCACGGTGGGGGCCACATGGCATGAGGCGCACTCGCCCCGGAAGACGGCCTGACGGTCCGCGGCGGCCACGGCCAGATTGCGTTGCCGATCGGCCGCCCGGGTCTGGCTCGGGTCGGGCGGGGCGATGTGGACCTTCACGTTGAGCAGGATCGATCCGACATCGGTCGAGACCGTCACCGTCTTCACGATCGTTCCGGCCTTGCCGAGGAGATTCATGTTGCCCGAGATCTCGCCACCCTTGCCCGGAGCGATGACCCAGGGGGTCTCCGGCAGCCGGGCGACGGTGCAGCCGCAGCTGGTCTTGGTGCTGGTGATGGTCACCGCGTTGGTCCAGACGTTGGTGAGGGCGAAGCGGAAATCCACCGACTGCTCGCCGCTCTTGGCGTGGATCTCGCGGGTCTGGGTGTCCCACGCCAGCGCCTGCGGGTACTGGATCCGGGTGATCGCCGGCGCGGTGTCGCCCGGTGCCGGCAGCGCCCGCTGGAAGGCGTTGATCTCCAGCCCGCCCGAACGGGTGGGGGCCTGGGCCAGCAACCCGCCGGTCAAGAGTGTCGCCAGCGGCAACCAGCCCCATCGCATCCATCGGCAACTCATGCCTCAGGCAATATCAGATTGTCCCCGCAGGGCGAGCCTGTTTTGCCCCGGGCGTTCCGGAGCGGCCGGGCGGATTGGGTTGGTACGGATCTGCCGGGCATCGTATCCAACCGGCAGCAACGATGGGTGACACTTCCTTCCAATGGCTCAAGACTGGTGACGAGGCCTTCTCGGCCCTGATCGCCGCCATCGAAGGCGCTCGGAATTCGGTGTCTCTCGAGACGTACATCTTCGCCGACGGCAATCCGGGCGAGGCGGTCCGGGATGCGCTGATCCGGGCGTCGCGGAGGGGCGTGTCGGTCCGGGTCATGATCGACGGGCTGGGTTCGTCATCGCTCGACGAGGGCTTCTTCGATCCGGTGCGGGCTCCGGGCGGCGAGGTCCGGATCTTCAATCCGCTGACGCTGCGGCGGTTGCCCGTGCGCAATCATCGCAAGCTGCTGGTGGTGGATCAGACCCTGGCGATCACGGGCGGATTCAACGTGGCCCCCGAATACCTCGGCGACGGCATCCGAGCCGGGTGGCGCGACATTGGCATCCGTCTCACCGGTCCGGTGGTCGAGACGCTGGCCGACACCTTCGAAGCCATGTGGGAGCGGGCCGAGCAACGCCAACCGCGCTTTGTGCGCCTCAGGCGACGCCGGCCCGAAGACTCCCTGTCGGCGCGCTCGGATGGCATCCGGGTGCTTCCCAGCGGTCCGGGCCGCGGTCGCAACGCCTTCCTGGCCGAATTCCTCGAGTGTCTGGAGGAGGCGCGGGATGTCCGTATCGCCGTCGCCTATTTCCTGCCGGGACTGGCCCTGCGGGCGGCGCTCCGTCGGGTGGCCGCGCGCGGTGGGCGGGTGCGCATCCTCGTGCCGGGCAAGTCCGACGTCTCGATCTCGTTGCGGGCGGGGCGGTTTCTGTACGGCCGGATGTTGCGTTCGGGAGTGGAGATCCGGGAATACGCGCCCCAGGTCCTGCATGCCAAACTCTACCGGGTCGACGACTCGGTCTTCGTGGGTTCTTCCAACCTCGACACCCGCAGTCTGCACATCAACCACGAGCTGATGGTGCGCATCCAGCACCCCGACGCGGCCGCCGAGACCGCCGCCTGGTTCGATGCCGCCGAGTCGATGGCCCGGCCGATCGATGCCGCCACCTGGACCCGGTCGCGGTCGTGGTGGGAGAAATTCCGCGAGCGCTGGAGCTTCCTGGTGCTCTCGCGGATCGATCCCTATGTGACCCGGTGGCTCGCCGAGGATCCCCGCTGAATCAGGCGGCTTCCTGCAGCGCCCGGATGCGGTCATCCAGAGGCGGGTGCGAGGCGAACCAGTTGCCGTAGTTGTGGCTGATCTTGAAGGCCGCCAGCGAAGCCGAGCGGTCGTCGAGCACGCCACCGCCGTCGTGGATCATCTTCAGGCGCTGCAGGGCACCCACCATCGCGTCGCGCCCCTCGATGCGGGCGGCCATGGCGTCGGCGGCGAACTCGCGTCGGCGGCTGTAGGCCATCACCACCAGAGACGCCAACAGACCCAGAAAGATCTGCGCCACCAGAGAGCCGATGAAGAAACCGATGCCCGTACCGGAGGAACGGCCTTCCTCATCGCGTCGATTGCCCTGCAGGAAGGAATCGACCAGCAATCCGATCACCCGCGAGAAGAACACCACGAAGGTGTTCAGCACGCCCTGGAGCAGGGTCATGGTCACCATGTCGCCATTGGCGATGTGCGCCACCTCGTGGGCCAGCACGCCCTCGACCTCCCGCTGGCGCATCTGGTGCAGCAGACCGGAACTCACGGCCACCAGCGCACTGTTGCGCGAACGGCCGGTGGCGAAGGCATTGGCTTCGGGGCTGTCGTAGACACCCACGTCGGGCATGGGGATGCCCGCCTTCTCGGACTGCTCGCGCACGGTCTGGACCAGCCACTGCTCGGTGCTGTTGCCCGGAGTCTTGATGAGTTCGATGGAGTAGGCCCGGATGGCCATCCACTTGGAGATAAGCAGCGAGAACAGGCTGCCCGAGAAGCCGATGACCAACGACATGACCATCAAACCGGTGTAGCTGATGCCGTGGGCGCCGATCCAACGATCGAGCCCGAGGGCCCGGACCACGATGGAAATGACCACCAGGACCGCGATGTTCGTCAGCGCAAAGAGCGTGATGCGTTTCATGATTGGGGAATCGAGTGACCGCAGTCGGGGCGGCCGATGAAGGACAGATAGGGGGTCTGTGCAGGTCCTGCAACTGGGATGGTCCGGTTGGTTTTCCAATCCACGGGGAAGTCGCTCTAGGTCGTTCAGGAGCGTTTCGGCCTCATTCGATACCTCGGTGTCACAATCTGCGTGGCTTTGTCGAAAAGCGAATTTGGTGCCATCGGATCGTTGTCGATTCGTTGGTGTCGTGAGGCTGTCCGGACCACATAGCATCACCTGCCTCGGGTGGATTCTATCGTGGAATCCCACACCGATTGCAACTCGATGAAATCTTCCTCGTGTCTGGTGAAGAACGGCCTTTGTCTGATGGCTGTCTTGTGGGTCATGGCCACTTCCGGTTCGGCCGGTTCCGCGCCTCCGCACAACATCCCGTCGGCCAACCTCAAGGTCATTCAGAACGACACGGGCAATTCCGTGGATTCGGTCACCGTATCAGCGACCTTGTCGGTCAACGATCTTCGGGTCCGTCCCGGCTCCAATCGGGGCGACTACAACGTGCAGGTGGGCGAGACCGGGGCCGATGAACTCAACGACGGCGTCTTGATGGTGGCGGTCACCCAGAACGGGCGGGACAACGGGGAACTGGAGAACCTTCTTGGGTACTCCGCCCCGTCATTCGACCGGGGAGCGGCCGGCTTCTGGGCCGTTGTCCAGGACGTGACCTCGGATCGCGCGGAATACAACTCCGATGTGGCGGTCGCCTTCTTCCGCTACACCGACTGGTTGACCGGTTGGGCGCGCAACGCCAACGCCTCGAATGGTGCCACCAACAACCTGTTCACCGGTTCGAAGGGCCTCGTGCTGGGCACCCATTTCAAAGGCATCTCCGCCGGACGATCCCGCGTCGACCTCAGGACCCTCGGCATCAACTCGACCAACTCGGGTGTGCTCATCGTCAACCATGCCAAGAACGAGGGCAATTTCGCCAACTCGGTGGCCAACCCCGATGGCACTTGGGAAATCTACGTGAAGGACAACTTCGGCAGCGCCACCAATCCAAGGGCTCTGGAACAGGACCCCGCCGCCTTCGTCTTCATTCCCAAGACGAATACCACCGTGATTTCCGGCAAATTCGGCGTGGATGACACCGGCACCAACGCGGTAATTCTGTTGCACAGTGGTGCGGAGCCGGCCTTCTCGGTCGCCCAGTTGGAGCCCGGTCGTTTCCGGTTGTCGATCTCCGGCGCCTCCCCCAAGTCGGGTGTCCTGATCACCTCCATGGAGGGTGGTTACACCAACAATTTTGACAATGTCATCAGCTACGAGGCCGACGGCAATTCGTGGATCATCGAGAGCCGGGACACCGGCGTGTATCCTCCTCCGCTGGAGGCTGCTGCGAATGAACCAGTGGCCTCGTTCGTGTTCATTCCCGCCGCGACGCCGGGCGTTTCTGCTCGCCCGCTGAAGACGATCGTGACCACCGAGCGAGGTGGCAGTGCCGTGGTGAGCGTCGCTTTGGATGTCGCTCCCTCCGAGCCGGTGACCGTCTCGCTCCGGACCACCCGTCCGAGCGAGGCTCTGGTGGTCCCCATCGAGGGGGCCGCCGCGCCCACCGAAGTGGTGTTCCTGATCTTCAACCCTGACAACTGGAATGTTCCTCAGTCGATCCGCGTGGTAGGCCGGGATGATGCCGAGATCGATGGCAACGTCGGTTTCGAGTTGATCACCAAGCCGTCGGCGACCGCGGACCCCTCCTACCAGGGAGTGCCCGAGGTGCGTATCCCCGGCGTGAACCTTGATGACGAGTCGGCCGGGATCGCGACCGATCTGCTCGACGGCCTCGTCACCACCGAAGCGGGGGGGCGGGCCGAGGTGCAGGTGTCCCTCACGCGTCCGCCGAGCGCCGAGGTCAGGATTCCGGTGGTTTCCCTGACGACCAACGAGGTTGTTGTCCAGCCCGCGGAACTGGTCTTCGATCCTTCCAACTGGAGCGTGCCTCAGAAGGTGGCGCTCCAGGGTGTCGACGACGGTCGTGCCGACGGGGATCGAGAGTTCCGGGTTCGATTCGGTCCCGTGACCTCGACCGATGTCGCCTACGGTAAGGTGGCCGACCTGACGGTGCGTGGTGTCAATTCCGACGACGATGTGCCGGGTTTGGTCTGGTCCTACAATCTGCCCTTGACCGTGCTCGAATCGGGCACTTTGCAGTACAGCCTCGCGTTGGGAACCCAACCCGACCTGCCGGTGCTCGTGCAGATTTCCTCAGGGGCGTCCAACGAGGTCTCGGTGACACCGGCGCTGCTCACGTTCACCCCCAGTGATTGGCGCACACCGAGGCTGGTCACCCTCGCCGGTGTCGACAACTCCGTGAGCCAGCCGACCCTGCAATTCAACATCACCAACGTGGTCAAGTCGCTCGATCCCATTTACACCAACTTCAATGGCACGATCCTGCTGCCTTCGGTGCTGCTCGACAACGAGACCAGCGTCATCGTCTCCGGAGACGAGGTCTTCTACTCCCTCGGGATGCCTCCGATCGGCCTCGATGGTCGGGCCCGCCTCGCCGATCCCGATGCCACCACCTTCCCGGGTGCGGCTTTGACCCTCACGATCCTGCCCCCCAACTCACCTCTGGATCGGTTGGCCATCCGCACCTCGCAGACCGCCGGTTCCGGGGTACGGATCGAGGGTGAGGTCCTCTCCTTCGACGGAAAGCCGCTGGGCACGGTCGCGGTCGGTGGTTCAGCGTCCGAGCTAACGATCCGGTGGAACGCGGACGCCACCGTCCCCGCGATCCAGGAGGTCCTCCGTTCGGCGACCTTCGTGACCGCGGATGCCTCGATCCCGTCGAGGAGGGTTTCCCTGCGTTTCGATGACGGACTGGGTGCCGCCACAGAAGTCTTCAAGACGGTCCGCATCGGACGCGTCCGACTCCACCAGTTCCAGGAAGGAGCTGACCACGGATACGGGGTGTACACCGGTGCCGCCGACATCGCGCTGTCGGAGGTTGGCAGCGACCAGCCCTGGCCTGAGGGCCGGACCCGCGCCCCGTTCGAGGGGCTTCTGATGGACTGGCCGGATGGCGGTGTGCCGAATGAATCCCAGATTCTGCTTCGGTTCGATGGACTCGTCGGCCCGGGTGCGACGCAGATCCCCTCTGGCGCGAAGATCCTTTTGGCCGAGTTGCATGTGATGGTGAACAATCCGGGTGACGGGGCCAAATTGCATCGCATGCTCATTCCCTGGGACTCCGAGCAGTCGACCTGGAATTCCATGATCGCGGGTGTGTCCGCCGACGATACCGAAGCCCGGTCAGGCTACGATTCCCAGCTCGGTCTGGAAGACGGAAGCGGGGGCACTGGTCTGGGGATTGCCCGGATTGGCGTCACGGCCGATGTCCAGGCGTGGGTCTCCGGACAGACCAACCATGGCTGGGTGTTCCTGGGGTGGCCGCTCCGAACCGACGGCACGGGAATCACTCCTTCGGAGCACCCGGAGATTTCCGAGCGTCCGCGTCTCCGGGTGCTTTGGACCGATCCGTCCATCAAGGAGGCGGTTTTCCAGCAGGAGGTCGACGGCTATACCGGAACCCGGGACACCCTGTTGCAGCAGACTCAGCCCGACGTGGTCCTCGGCAGTTCCGATGTGCTTTGGGCGGATTGGCCTGATGGTGCGGGAACCAACGCGATGCACAGCCTTCTGCGCTTCGACGACCTCTTCGGCACCGAAGCCGGCCGCATCCCGCCGACGGCCCAGATTCGGATGGCCTTCCTCGATCTGCCGTCCGTCGCGAGGGACAACATGGGTGATGGCGCCGCCATGCACCCCATGAAGCAAGCTTGGGATGACACCGTCTCGACCTGGAACAGTTGGACCAATGGCATCCAAGCTGACGGGATCGAAGCGGAATCGCTCCCCTCCGCCGTGTTGGGTAATCCCACACTCGAACCCGATGTGCAGGCCACTCTCAATTCGGTCGAGGTGACCTCCGATCTCGTCGCCTGGCAGGCTGGTCGACCCAATCATGGCTGGGCATTCCTGCCGCTGGCGGGTGGTGTCAATGGCTGGGGGTTCCGCTCCTCGGAATTCCTCAGTTTTGTCGACCCGCTCAAGCCCGAGGCCGAGCGCCCCCGACTGCGGGTCTACTACACGGTTCCCGGTTCCCGTGAGCCGGCCTCTCTGCTCACACCGGTGTTTGAGTCGGGTGGATTGCGCCTCCGATTCCGGGGCACCCCGGGAAGCACCTACCGACTGGAGCGGTCATCGAGCCTGGGTGCCGGATTCAATGTCATCGGTGAATCGACGGTTGACTCATCGGGTGAGGCCAGCCTGATGGACTCGACGCCGGTTTCATCCGAGGCCTATTACCGCGTGGTTGCCCCATGAAACCGGGTTCTCAAGTCGGGTCGAATTCCGGGTCGACCGTGGATGGCGCCTCGAGCGCGGTTCGCGTGTTGCGGATCGTGCTTGGCGAGCGACCTGTTCATGGTGCCTTCACCCTCATCGAATTGCTGGTGGTGATCGCCATCATCGCGATCCTGGCGTCCATGCTGCTGCCTGCGTTGTCCAAGGCTCAGGAACGTGCCCGCAGGGTCGGTTGCCTCAACAACCTCAAGCAGCTTGGGCTGGGCTCAGTCCTGTATTCTCAGGATTTCCGCGGACATTTGACAGCACCGACCTGGTCTCAGACCGGTTTCGAGGCCACCGAATATTCCGATCGCAGCGGGTCCGATGACGATGCCTCCTGGTTGTGGCCCGGATTTGTCGGGCCCTTCAAGAGCTACACCTGTCCTTCCACTCGGCACTCCATCCGCACCAACGCCTACCGGAAACCGTTCTCGAACTCGACCTACATCCTTGACCTCACCGACAACGCGGTGAACAAGAAGGGATTCGGTACAAGCTACGAGATTTTTGGCACGATGGGAGAGCGGTTGCCCGATGGCTCCTCCGTATCGGTCAAGAAGACCGAGTCCACCATCAATGCCAAGATCATCACCCGGTATTCCGAGGCGCTCAGGACGGCGCCGGGTCCCTCCAACATCCTCCTGATGCTCGATTCGGATGATACGGCGGAGAACAACCTCGGCAGCACCCACAACAACTGGCCCGACAAGGAAGACAATCATGGGGCCACGGGTACCTGCATGAATTTCACCGATGGCCATGCCCAATGGGTTCGCAAACAGGAATACTTGCGGGTCATCAACCTGAGTCAGGATTCCAATAATCGCCCTCCGGATGGTTTCTGAATCGGGGATCTTGATCGCGGACGGGATGCGGGTCCGCGGGGGCACATCAACGATGCTTCAGGATGTTTTTTCTATTAAATCCTCCGCGGTCGGCACAAGAGCCGAGTTCTTGGCGCCTAAGCTTCCGGGAGTCCTTGGATTTCGATCTCCGGGGTTGGTCGGAACGCTTGGGATCCGAAGCTCTTCCAAGGGAACTGTTGCCAAGGTGAGTCATGTCGCCTAACAAGCGAAGGCGCTCAGCGCAGCGCCCACCTATGCCCCTGTTCGGCAAACCGAAGAATCCTGAAGAACACCGCTACTACCTCCTGCCTGGGCAGGGCAGGGGCGCCCGGAAGAAGCATTTTCAGCAACTCTTCGCGGCGATCATCGTCGGCTGCATCTTCTCGGCGATCCTGGGGCTCTTGCTCTGGCAATTGAACCGTCGCTGAAGCCTCACGGGCGATTCAGCGCTTCATCTGCTCCCAGCGTTGGAGCAGGTCTTCCATCCCATTGAGCGATGCGCCCGGGAGGGTGGGGTTCAAGCGCTGGCGGATATATTCGGCGGCCGCCTCGTGGTCGTTCACCGAGCGGGGCAACGTGGTGCCCGAGGCGTTCGGATGCCCGCCGCCGTCGAGCTTGGCCGCCACCTTCAGGGCCTCGCCGTTGCGGCTTCGGAAGCTGACGATGAAGGCCCCGTTGCCCTTCTTGAAGAGCGTGGCCAGCACCGGATGCGGGGTCACCGACCGCTCCAGCAGCTGATGGACGATGACGTTGGTGTTGCCCACCACGGGACGCACGAGTCCGACCTCGGGGCACAACGCCTCGACATGGTCTTTGGCCCAGGCGAAGCCGATGGGGTCTTCGACCTTGCGCTTCACCCGCATGACTTCGAGCAGCGGGTGGTCGAGCAGGGCCTCGATGCGACCGCCGATGAGCGAGTGCAGGTTCCAGAACCCGTACGATTTCACGAGGTTGGCGTAGTCGCAGGCCTCCACGAAGTCGGCGTGGGTCTCGTCGAACAGATCGCCGATGTCGGTCAATTGCACGATCCGGTCCAGTTCCGGCGACTGGATGCCGTGCCGCTGACAGAGTTCGTAGCACAGGCGGCTGGCCGACTTGGTGGGGTCGTGGATGAGCTGGGCCACCGACGGCTTCGCCTCGGAGGTATGGTGGTCGACCACCAGCCAACTGTTGCGGTCGAGGCGGGCCTCGAAGGTGAAATCACTCACCCAAGCCGTCCGCTCGGAGAGCTGGCGGACCTTCCATCCCTGATAATGGTAGGCCTCCAGAGCCACCTCGGATCCGAACAGGTGTTGCGCCAGTCGCTGCAGCAACAGGCCGGAAACCAGCCCGTCGAGATCGCTCTCGTGTGTCAACACCACCTGTGGCTCCATCAACGTACCCATGAACCTTCAGGCTAGGGTCCAGGATCCGAACAGGAAAGAATCCTGTTCAGAATCCTGTCGTGCAACGCGGTGCGTGCGCCCGGCGTGACCGTCGCTCACTTCGGTCCGCGGGAGAGTTGCTCCAGGTAGTCGAGCACCGAGGCCAACTCGCGCACCGTCAGCCCGGAGGCGAGGCCTTCGGGCATGAGCGAACGCTGCTGCTTTTCGCGCCGGGTGATTTGCGAGACCGGTAGGGTTTGCTCGACGGCAGCGATGGTGCGCACCGTCACCGCGTCGGCGGCCTCGCGCACCACGAACCCGTCGATCTCGGTGCCGTCTTTGAGCTCGAAGTGGTTGGCCACGAAGCCCTGCGCCAGCGTCTTGTTGGGCAGGAGGATCGCCTCGGCCAATTCACGCCGTTTGTAGACGGTGGCGATGGTGCCCAGGTAGGGGCCCTTGAGCGGTTCGTCGGCCTTCACCGTGTGGCAGCCGTTGCAACCGATCTGGCCGAAGAGTTGCCCGCCGCGAGTGGCGTCACCGGAGGTCTTCTGGACCTGGGCCAGCACGTCCTCCACCGGCAAGTCGCCCACCTTGGCGGCCTGGGCCTCGGCCCGGAATTTGTCCGGGTCGATCTTCAGGCGGCTGATGGTCTCACGGGCGGTCTTGGCGATCGCCGGATCGGCATCATCGAGCGCGGTGACGAAGGCGGCGGCGCGTGACGCATCTCCGATTTGGGCGGCGGCTTTCAGGATTTGCAACCGGCGTTTCGGCTCGCCCCAGCCCGCATCGAGCGAGGCATTGGCCGCGGCCCGGGCCTCGGGGGCTCCCACCTTGCGCGAGGCCAGGCGCAACACCGCGGTCTCGGCCAGCGCTGAAGCGGGCCCGTCGGCCTCGGCGGCCACGGCTTCGAACACGCCATGCACCTGATCGAGCTTCGGCGCATTGCGGAAGGCGTTGGCGGCCTTCTCGGCGAGGTTGTTCTCGGACTTCGTCGCCTGGACCTTCGGCAAGGCCTTCAGCACGGCGCGCCAGGCCTCGGGATCCACCGTCTTGGTCAGAGCGATGACCGCCTGGGCTCGGGCGGCATCGGAGGTCTCGATCGCGTTGGCGGCCCGCACCAGCAAGGGAACGGCCTTGGCCGGGATCTCTTCAGACTCCGCCAATTGACCCGCCACCGCCGGCAGCAGGCTGGGTTCGGAGGCGGCCCGCGCCAAGAGAGTGTCCAGAGCGTCGCCGGCGGGGATGCGATGGCGGGCGAACTCGCGGCCGATGAGCGCGGCCTCGGCGGCCTCCGCCTGCTGGAGCCGGGCCTTCAGGGCGGCGGCGATGCGGGTCGTGCCTTCCCAGGCTTCGGGCTGATAATACGGCCCGCGGGTGTCGGGCCGGGTGCCCCACGAATCGCCCTTCCACGGGCCTTCCTGGAAATGCAGGCGGCAGAGCGCGGTGATCACGCCGGCGCGTCGGGCGGAATCCGGTTCGGTGGAGAGCCGTTGGATCAGGGCATCGACCACCGGGAGTCGATGCAGCGATTGCAGCACCCGCAGGGCGGCCGTCCGTGTCGCGTCGGTCGTCTTCGCCTGGTCGACGACCTTGAGGCAGGCCTCCGCGGCCGACAAATCGGTGAGAGCCCGCACCACGGCGTGGGCCACGATCGGATCCGCATCGGCCAGATGCTTCGTCAGCGCGGCGATGGCGGCCGGGCCGGCCAGGCGGGAAGCGGCGTTGGCGGCCGAGCGGCGGACCACCGGATTGCGGGAGTCGAGCAGGCGACCGATGAGATCGGGAGAGACCAGCCCCAGCGGCCGAGCGGATCCCGCCAAGGCGTGGAGGATGGCCGGGGCCAGAGCCTCATCGGTCATCATGCGGGGCAGACGGCTCTTCGATTCTTGGGGGAAGCCCAGCACCATGGCGTTCACCGCGGCGATGCGGGAAGCCTTGGCGGCGGCTTCGTCGGCGACCAGGTCGCGCAGGAGCGCCAGCACGGCATTGCGGTCCACACGGGCCGCGGCGGTCTGGCGGAGCAGGGTCCGCTGGGCTTCCAGACGGCGGCGGTGGCTGGGCGAGCGGAGCGCCTCGACGAGCTGCTCGGGCGACAGCGTCTCGAAGTGGGGCATCGCCGGCGGCGTGTAGCCCTTCGGAGCGACGCGCGCGATGAACCCGACCTCGGGCCCGACCCAGGTGAACGAGGCGCCCTTCCAGCTGGCGGCATAAACGGCGCTGTTGCCATCCACATCGAGGTCGGTCACGCGGGGCAGTCGCACGAATTCCTCCTGGCTCGCGGTCACCGTGGCGCCCTTCGGTGTCAGGCCGTGGTGGTAGACCCAATCGCGTCCCCAGTCGGCGGTGAACGGCGCGTTGTTCCAGCGGGCCGGAAGCCCCGGTTCATCGATCCAGGCCGCACCACATCCCGAGCCCCCACCGTAGTCGGCCAAGGGCTGGATGATCTCGTCGCCGAAGTTCTTGAAGAGGCGCGGATAGCCGTGCTGGGTGCGTCCGCTGAAGTGGTGGAGCCGGATGTCCCAACCGCCACCGTCGTTGGTGTTGTCGCGGGTGAAGCCTTCGAGTTCCGGGCTCAGGGCGACCTCCAAGATATTGCGCGTGCCGTCGGCCCAAGTTTCCAGACCACTGCCGTCGGGCCGGAACCGCACCACGCCGCCCCCGCGCATTTGCAGTCGGGTGCCGTCGGTACCCACGGCTTCCATGAAGCCGAAGTCGCCGATGGCCGCATACAACCAGCCATCGATACCGAGCGTCAGTCCGTTGGATCCGTGGTCGGCCGGCCGATCCTTGAAGGTCCATCCGATGCCGCGGATGAGCGTCTGCTGCTCGTCGGCCTCGCCATCGCCGTTCTTGTCGATGAACACGCTCACGTCCGGGGGGTGGAGCAGGTACAGACGGTCGTGGTCCCAGACGAGGCCGCGCGGCGAGTCGACGTCGGCCACAAAGGCCTTCACCTCGTCGCCCTGACCGTCGCCGTTGGTGTCGCGTACGCGCAGCACTCGGCCCAGGTGCGGCTTGCGGTCGAGCGACCCGTTGCCGTCACTGGACACATACAGCGTGCCATCCGTCGCGGCCGCCACGAACACCGGGTAATTCACCGCGGGCGGCGTGGCGAAGATCGTCACCTGGAACTCCGACGGGGCGCTGACATCCTTCATCAGCCCCTCGACCTTGCTCGCGGTCACCGCGGGCAATCGGGTCAATTCCTCCGGCGTCGGTTGCCGATCCTTGGCGGTGAAGGTCTGGGCCCCCAGGGGAGGCAGGGTCAGCCCGAGGGCCGCCAGCAGGCTGAGTCGCGGAACAGAGGAGATCATGGCGAGCCGCCATGGTGCCGGCATGCCCGCACCGCTGGCAATGGTGGGTCGCATGCTTGCCAACGGTGCGCGGCGGGTGCGGATAGGGCGGGGACCCTCGAAAGGGCCCTCAGATTTCCCAACCCTTGCGGCTGTCGCGCTTCACGAAGCGCGCGGCCTCCGGCAAGTTGGTGGAGCGCATGTTGGGGCCGTCCCAGTCCATGACTTTGCCCTCACCGACACGCACCGCGATGCAGCCCAGCAGGATGATCTCGGTGAGGTAGGCGGCGATGTCGAAGTTGGAGTAGGCGGGTGTGCCGTCGCGCATCATCTGGAACCATTCCTCGTTGTGACCCGGCGAACGCGGGATGGTCTGGGGCACGGCTTTGACCGCTTCGTGGGCGTCGCCGGGCAGGAAGATTTTTTCGTTGCCCACCATGATGAAGAACTGGGAACCGTAATCGTCCGGCGAGAACAGTTTGCCCTTGTCGCCCACCAGCAGGCACCCGCTGGACGGCAACGATCCCTTGAGGGTGACGATCTCGCGGGTGAGGTCGGCGCTCGGGCGGAGCGGGGCGAGGTCTTTGTCCGACGGATTGCCGTCGTACCACCAGAACTTCAGCGGAGGCAGGCCTTCGCGCTCGGGGAACTCGAAGCGGATGCGCGAGGTCTTGGCGAAGGTCTCGGGGAAGGACTGCGAGGTGAGTTCGGCCACGACGCGGGTCGGGTAGCCCAGCTTGAGCGCCCGGAAGGGCATGTTGACCGTGTGGCAGGCCATGTCGCCCAAGGCGCCCGTGCCGAAGTCGTTCCAGCCGCGCCAGGCGAAACCATGGTAGACGCCTTTCTTGAAAGGGCGTTCCTGCGCCGGCCCCAGCCACAAATCCCAGTCGAGCGATTCGGGCACCGGGTCGGAGCCTTCGGGGCGGGCCAGCCCTTGGGGCCACACCGGCCGGTTGGACCAGACATGCAGTTCGGTGACGTTGCCGATGATGCCGGATTGGATCACCTCGACAGCGCGGCGCAGGCCGCTGCCGGCGCTGCCCTGGTTGCCCATTTGGGTGGCCAGTTTTCCGTCGCGGGCCAGTTGGCGCAGGATGCGGGCCTCGTGGACCGTCTGGGTGAGCGGCTTCTGACAGTAGATGTGCTTGCCCAGACGCATGGCCGTGGCGGCGGCGATCCCGTGGACGTGGTCGGGCGTGGAGATGGTCACCGCATCGATCGACTTGCCGATCTGGTCGAACATCTTCCGGAAGTCCTGGAACTGCTGGGCCTTGGGGTACTTCTGACCCTTCTGGGCGAGCGTGGTCCGGTCGACATCGCACAGGCCGACGATGGTGCCACCACACCGTGCGGCGTCGTCGGTGTCGCTCGAACCCTTGCCGCCCACGCCGATGCAGCCGATCTGGATCCGGTCGTTGGCCCCGAGCACCGAGCCCACGTAGGGGAACGCGAAGGCGGCGGCGGTGGCGGCGGCTCCGCGGCTGAGGAAGCGGCGGCGATTGAGGCCGGGAAGGCCGGTCGAAGGCAGGGAGTTCATGGGACGGTTCAAGGCGTTAACAGGCCCGACTCCCGGAGTCAATGCGGGCCCCGCTGCATCGCGTGAAACGCCGTTGTGCCCGCCCTACCGGGGGCGTTCCCGGCCTTCTATCGGGTTGGGGGGTCCCGAACGGGCGCTTGACCGGGTTGTCCGGCGGTTCGTAGTGTCCAACCTCTTTGCCGGAATGCGATTCTGCGTTCTGGCGTCATCCTATCGCAGCAAGAAGCACATGAACGTTTCCGTCGAGAATCTGGGTCCGTGCAAGAAGCTCCTCCGCGTCGAGGTGCCCGTCGAGCAGGTCAACGCCGCCTTTGACACCGTGACCGCCAGCTTTCAGAAGCAGGCCCAGTTGCCCGGTTTCCGGCCCGGCAAGGCTCCCAAGCACCTGATCGTCAAGTCGTACGAGAGCCAGATCAACGACGAGGTTCGCAAGAAGCTCTTCAGCGATTCGTATGCGGCCGCCTCGGGCCAGGAGAAGCTGCGCATCCTCGCCACCCTCGATGTCGAGGAGTTGGCCTTCGGTCGCGGTTTGCCCTTCTCGTACACCGCCACGCTGGAGCACGCTCCGGAGTTCGAGGTGCCCGAATACAAGGGGATCAAGGCCCAGCGGCCGGTGGCCCAGCCCACCGAGGCCGATGTGGAGCGCGCCCTGAACATCCTGCGCGAGCAGCAGGTGCGCTACAACGACGTGTCCCGCGCCATCCAGGCCGACGACATCGCCGTGGTGAACTACAAGGGCACCCTCGACGGCAAGCCGCTGACCGACGCCTTCCCGACGGCCCGCGGACTCACCGAGAAGCAGAATTTCTGGGTCCAGGTGAAGGAGGAGTCCTTCATCCCCGGCTTCACCACCCCGTTGGTCGGCGCGAGTGTCGGCGACAAGCGCACGGTGCCCCTGACGCTGCCGGCCGATTTCGTGATCGCCGGTCTCTCGGGCAAGAACGTGGTCTATGAACTCGAGGTCGTGGGCGTGAAGGAGAAGGTCCTTCCGACCGTCGACGACGAGTTCGCCAAGGGCTTCGGTGCCGAAGACCTGACCAAGCTCACCGAGGGCATCCGTCAGGATCTGAAGAACGAGCTCGAGTTCCGCGGCCGCAAGGCGCTGCGCGACCAGTTGCTCAAGGTGCTGCTCGACGCCGTGACCTTCGATCTCCCGGAGAGCGTGGTCGCCAACGAGACCCGCAACGTGGTGTACAACATCGTCAACGAGAACCAGCAGCGGGGCGTCGCCAAGGAGATCATCGAGGAGCGCAAGGACGAGATCTTCGCCAGCGCCGCCGCCAGCGCGAAGGATCGCGTCAAGGCCTCGTTCATCCTGGGCCGCATCGCCGAGAAGGAGAACATCAAGGCCGAGCAGAAGGAGATGACCCAGCGGATCATCGCCCTTGCCGAGCAGAACAAGGTCGCCCCGGAGAAGATGGCCAAGACGCTGCAGGAGCGGAACGCCTTCCAGGAACTCGCCCAGGAGATCGTCATCGGCAAGGTGCTCGACTTCATCGAGCTGAACGCCCAGGTCGAAGAGGTGGCCACGCCGTCTCCGTCCGAGGCCAAGGCCAACGCCTGATCCCGCCCGGGATTTGACCGACAGCAACGACAACGGCGGCCGTCACTGGCCGCCGTTGTGCTTTGCTGCGACCAGAGCGCCGTCGTCGGGTGGGTGCTGAGGGGCGGGTGATCGGTTGCGATGTCGGTGGCTTGGCCAGCACCGTCATTTCCCCTGTCCGTGGGCCCTCTCGGTGTCTCCCAGCGGGGACTCATTCCGCTCGGGATCGGCACACCGGCCCCGCGGGGCGCAGCCGATCCGATCTTCTTCCATCCCGGAACGGTCCGGGGTGCATTCCATCGTCTCTATCCGCCATGAGGTGGCGTCTCAGGCACAAAGGGGGGGCTTCCCGATACACAATCCCGTCGGCCGCGATCACCGTGGTTCTGGGCAAAAGTGGGTCTGCTGGATCGGGCTCACCGATGCCCCGTCACTGAAACACTGAAACAATGAAACGGTTGAACATCATGAAAACTAGAATCACTCGTGCGCTCGGTCTTTGTGTCGCTGCGTTGGCCATGACAGCGCCTGAATTGGGAGCCGTACCGATGGCCCCCCGGACAGAGCTCTCGTTCTACTCCCTCCAATTGAGGGGGATCTCGAAAGACTGTTCGAGCGAATCGGTCGAGGTCTATGTCTACGACATGACCTCGGATCCCAGTGCCTACGGTTCGATCACCATCACGGATCTGGATACCAGTACCGTGCTGTTTTCTAAAACCTATGGGGATCTCGGAGATTACGGGAATCCCGGATTCGCGGCCGATGCCTTCACGCTTCCCGTCAACAAGCCGCTGAAGATCGACTACAGCGGCCAGGAGTTCAGTCGCGCGGCCTTCCTTTTGGGGGCCGATGTCGTCGCCGCGGGAGGTTGGCATAATGGCAACTACCCCACCTACAGCACGGTCATCACCATCGCCCCGCCGGACACCGATTCGGATCACGATGGTGTTTCCGATTGCAACGACCACTGCCCCGATTCCGTGATCACACCGACGGTCCTCGTGGGTGAATGCGATTCGGGGGTGCCCAACACGATCGATGAGAATGGCTGCAGTCTGGCCGACAAGCTCGGGTTGAGCGAGGCCTTGGCCGATGCAGCGGCCGGAGCCAAGAACCATGGTCTGTTTGTCAAAGCCATGGGTGCCTACCTGACCCTACAAGTCACGACCGGTGTGATCGATTGGGAACAGAGAGCGGCGATCATGACCTGTGTCGGTTCGGCCAAACTGCCTTGACCGGTCTCGACGTGGGGCAGCCACCCGTGTTGGTCGTCCCACCTGAGATTGGCGGGTTCATCACGACGCCAGGCCGATGTGCCTGGCGTTTTCCATGGGCGGGCTCCTCGAGGCCCCCGACCAACGATTCAGCGGCAGCGCTGGGCCAGCAGTTCGACGAGCCCGGCCAGCACCTCCTCGCGGTCGCGTCCCGCCAGGCTGAGAGCCAGTTGGGCCGTCAGGAAGCCGTGCTTGGCCCCCATGTCGTAGCGGCGGCCGGCCGTTTCGAAGGCCAGATACCGCTCCTTCCGGGCCAGCTGGGAAAGGGCGGTCGACAACGCCACCGGCCCCTGGGTGTCGGCCAGCTGACGCTCGATCAGGTCCATGACCGAAGGGGTCAGCACGTGCATGCCGAAGAAGCAGAGGTAGTGCGCCGTGCGCAGTCCGGGCACCACCAGGCGCTGTTCAGCGAGGGTGGGGGTGGGTTTTTCGAGGACTTCGGCGATCTCATAGAGGGCATCCCGCCCGGCGACCCGCCGACCGCCGATCGCGCCGAAGTAGGGCAGCTTGCTCTCGTGCGTCGCCTGCACCGCCGAGACGGCCGACCGCTCGGCGGCGGCGACCTCCACCAGTTGTCGGGCGCAGCTGGCGGCGGTGGTGCTGACATATACGTGATCGCCCACCAGCAGCAGGAAGGGCTCGTCGCCGGTGAAGGTCCGGGCGCAGGCCACCGCGTGTCCGAACCCCCGGGGCTCTGTCTGCTCGATGAACCGGAGTCGACGCCCGTGGGAACCCGCCGCCTCGGTATAGGCGGCCTGATCGCCGGGGTGGATCACGACGGCGATCTCGTCCAAGCCGGCCGACAGGGCCTCTTCGATCACCACGCCGAGGGCGGTGCGCGACACGCCGTCCTGGCCGACGAGGGTCTGCAGCGGCAGCGTGCGCTGGTTTCGCCCGGCGGCGGTGATCAGAGCCTTCTTGATGTTC
>VFQT010000468.1_pt1 | contig 59129 bp, 41 predicted proteins | sample 3512381 | NCBI WGS metagenome assembly VFQT01 (sample SAMN10412376, study PRJNA504923) | tailings metagenome | isolation source: Relicate 2 Philex TSF3 active mining site | place: Philippines: Tuba, Benguet | collected 2017-08-29
CCTGCTATCCGTGACCGCATACCAGTTGTAGAGCTTGCCGTACAAAGCGTCATTCGCCGCATCGTTGTTGTAAATGGCATACGCCCCAGATATAGTTGAACCCCATTGAGCATCCGAAAGCCCCGTCGGAATATTATCCCCGTTCCTGTACTTAGTCACCTTCAAATTACTCTGCGTCCAGCATTGGGTGCCGATTTGTACCGTGGCGTAGGTGTTATTGTCCACATCCGATACCGTAGAAAATCCACAGGTGAAAGTTGAGAGCGTCGTGAAGCTCACCTCATTGCCGTAAGCCGTGCCCGCAGAGTTCGTGGCATAGGCTCTTACATAGTAAAGCGTCGATGCCGTCAGGCCCGTGAGCGTGCTGTTGAACGCACCTGTTCCCGTTCCATCGCTCGTTGTACTGTTGGCCGTAGTGGGGTTCTGCGATGTACCATAGGCCACACCTTTGGCCGTAACTGCAGCGCCGCCGTCAGAGGTAACATCTCCACCCGCTGTGGCTCCCGTTGATGTGATGGCTGTAGCCGTTGTAGTTGATACCGTGGGTAATGATGCTGATCCGCAAGTAACCGATCCATTCGTGAATACCACATTCTCTATTACATCCCCTGTTACATCCGCCAACTCGCACTGACCAGACACAGCTAGATTCCAATCAACCGAACTCGATCCATTGACCGTGAATGTCAAATTCATCAACAAACCCGAGCCTATATTCGCAGGTGTTAGGCTAAACCACGATACCAAAACCCTACCCTGAGGAACACCTCCCACACTCGGGTTGTTCACAATCAAATTGCCCGTCAAAGCCGAATTGTCGAAGCCCGTATACGTTAAGGCCGCAGCATTGTAATTCAGATCCAGTGATACAGCGCTGACATTTGTAAAGTTCTGAACTGTGATGGGAACTGATATTACCGAACCACTGCAACCTGTTACATGTCCCAATGACACCATTGGCAGCAAGGACACCACGAGCATGGAAACAGATGAGGTGACCGACGGACAAGATCCCCCAGATACCAATACCCGGTACTCATTGCCGTTCATCGCAGCCGAGGCCACTATGCCCAAGGTGGATGTCGTGACACCACTATAGTCCGTGCCATTCGATAGGTTCGTCCACGCACCACCGCCAACACGCACCTGCCACTGGTACCCCGTCGCACCACTTGCAACTACCGATAAGCTGCCCGAAGCACCCATGGCCAACGGCAAGGAAGATGCAGGTTGGCTGGTAATCAAAGCCCCTCCAGAAGTAACCGATCCATTCGTGAATACTACGTCCTCAATCACCTCTCCATCACCATCCGCCAACTCGCACTGACCAGACACAGCTAGATTCCAATCAACCGAACTCGATCCATTGACCGTGAATGTCAAATTCATCAACAAACCCGAGCCTATATTCGCAGGTGTTAGGCTAAACCACGATACCAAAACCCTACCCTGAGGAACACCACCTGTGCTCGGATTGTTCACAATCAAGTTGCCCGTCAATGCCGAACTGTTGAAGCCCGTATACGTTAAGGCCGTAGCATCGTAACTCAAATCCAACGACACCGCACCAATGTTCGTGAAGCCCCCCACTGTAATTGGAACTGTTACCACCGAACCACTGCAACCTGTTACCTGTCCTAATGACACAATCGGGGGGGGGAGGAGCACAAACATTTGTTCATTCGAATAATAGGTTCCAGCGGAGTTTATCGCGTAGGCACGAACATGGTATTGAGTTCCTCCTGTTAGTCCTCCAAAACTATGGGTGAAGCCGAACCCACCCGCTCCTGCCACCGATTTGTTGCTGTCGATGGTCGGATTGGGTGATGTGCCCCAGCATACCCCTCGTTCGTAGATTCCCGAACCTGAGGTGGTGAATCGAACCGTGGCGGTACCTTGGGTTCCACTGCTGTACACAGTATCGAGAACAAGGGTCGCAGGGGAAGACTGAACCAGTAAGTTTCCATTGACATCTCCTGAAGCCAGTGCCAACATATTAACCGACTGAACACTACCCGATGCGGTAACATCAGGACGGGTGTTCACAAAGTTACCCACAGGAAACTGGTTGATGAGACTGGCTGTATACCTCGTAATCATCAGGGCGTCGCTGGTCCGTATCCTCTGGTCACCCGTAACATCCGCCGATTTCTGTTGAAGATTCGATAGCATCTCAAGCATCACGACAAACCTCTGTGCCAATAGGGCATCCGATGAGTTGATGCTATTGACCTCATAGTTGATGTCTGCATCGAGGTAGTAGTTCCCATTGGGGAATCCCACCAAATGATAGGTCCCCGTTGAATCGGTGGTGTCGCTGGCGGCGGTGTACCCCAAGTAGGATTTGAGGTGAACGGGAACGCCAACCAAGGGTGATGCAGGAGTATGTGCGTACATGAGTGTTCCGGTCAACCCATTGGGATTGGTCACATTTAATGTAGCCACATCCGAAGTGTCACTCCCGCAGTTCTGAGTGGATACAATACACCGAAGCTCCTGGTTGTTGTTTTGAGATGTTATTCCCGTAATGGATAATGTTGAGGTCGATGACCCTGAGTATTGACCCCCATCCACCACGTCTTGAAATCCACTACCCGAATTGGATTGCCACTGGAAGGTCGAATTGGGTTCAGAAGAACCCGTCAAGAATTGGATGTTCTGACCGGATGTGGCAGTTTGATTGGATGGCTGGGTGGTGACAGACACCTGACAAACCTGTGCGTTGTAGAGATTGGTGATTTCTTGTTGGGTTAACGCTCGGTTCCAAATTCCGATGTCGTCGAGTTTGCCTTCAAAATATGATGGAGCACCTCCGAAAGAAATATCTCCGAAAGAACTTGAGTAGCCAGAAGAGTATGCTCCAGTTAGAACTGGAATTCCATTTAGATAGACTGTCATACTGTTATTAATCAAACTTGCTGTGAAAACGTAATAATCCCAATTATTCAGTTGAACATTCGCAATACTCCCATTTATTCGCCCTCCATTCGCTATATCTCCAAAATCCCAATATGTGTTTCCAAGTTGATAATAGTTTATATGTGCATTAATTCGATAATTCGGATTTAATGGTATTTCTTCAAATAATGATTGCTGTTTTATTGCTGTCGACATAACCCAAATTGATATAGTTATTTCATTTGTATTTAAAATGTTGCATACATCAGAATTGGTTGTTATCGAATTAGAAATCCCATCAAAATCATACGCCCCATTTTGATTCCCAAACCTATCGGTTGTCAATGTGGCACCATTCACCGTTCCATGATTCCCATTCCCCGAACCATCCTGGGCATTCCCATTGAATGGCCACCAGCCAACTAGGCCATTGGTAGGTACGTAAGAGGGAATTGAGGATGTGTTACAATTAGCCAGATTTTGAATGGTAACCACTTGGCTTAAAATGCTATCGCAACCGCCGGCGGTTAACAAAGTATCAATGTAGGTCCCACTCTGCGTCACTGTGTCTCCATTAGATAATACCGCAAATCCACATCCGCTGATATTTATTGTTGCTGTTACTGATGTTGTACATGGCGGAGATTGTTGTGCATTATATAAATTAGAAACTTCCTGTTGGGTTAAGGCTCGGTTCCAAATTCCGATGTCGTCGAGGTTGCCATTCAAATATGCTGTCCCGTTATTACGGCGACCAAAAGAAATGTGATTAGGTATCGTATTTAATACAATACTATGCTGGCCGATATATACTCCATTTAGGTATGCCTTTATGACCCCCGCACCATATGTAATGGCTACATGGTGCCAATTATTAACTGTGATATTAGAAAAATTATAATCGTATGTTGTGTGTCCATCCCCGTGAAACCATATGCGATGATTTTCAGTGTACAAACCAAATGCATGACTATTTGAAGACACTCCACCTGAAAGAATCCAATTGTAAGTAGATTCATCTAGTTTAAACCAAACAGAAAATGACTTAGGATTATTGCCACTTGAAAAATCCTGAACCACATTTATCCAATCATTTCCATCAAAGTCATAAGCTTTATTTGGTTGTCCAAACCTATCCGTAGATAATGTTGCACCATTCACCGTTCCATGATTCCCATTCCCCGAACCATCCTGGGCATTCCCATTGAATGGCCACCAGCCAACTAGGCCATTGGTAGGGACATAGGAAGGAACCGATTGTCCGAGGACAATACCCGATTGGAATGTCAATAATACGATCAACAACAAATCAGAAATAAAATATTGGATAGGTAGATGTATTCTCATTGTTCATGTAATAAGTTATCAACAAAAGTAATAAACAAAATTCGTTACCGAAACACAAGACCGATGCCGCGAATGGCTTGAACTTATAGATCCCGATTCAAGACCCTCCTTTTACCGATATTTAAGTTGGCGTTTGAAAAATGAAATGGCTGGATATCCAACCAAATACCCCCATTCAGTGCTGGTGCCGGGTGGTATAGCTTTGCTGAATCTATTTTGCCAACGGCAACCGTTGGTTATCGAAACCTTGACCCAGGTGGCCACAGCATGTTTCGCTTTGGTTTAGGATTCCCGGAGTTCCTCTACTTAGGATATGGCTATCGTTTTTGAGGAACAGCCCGAATATTCACTCAATTTTGATTTTTGATGCCCCTTCAAATATGTTGTAACAATATACTGAGGATGGCAAAAACGAAAACTGCAACTCATCTATTTGTTTGACTCCATACTGGTCGATTGTTGTCACCAAAGCATATTTAAAATGGTTGCTCCTGCAAAAATGCATTAATCTTTTTAATTCGCTTGGTTTTTCATAAAATCTATTGCTCCATTTTATTTCTACGCCCCATATAGGTTTGTAATTCTTGTCATCAACCAGCACTAAGTCTACTTCACCCTCATTCCTGCCTTCTTTCCATCGCGCGAAGGTTAAATCCAATTTTTCTCGATGCATCCATTGCGATAGTACTGCGGTTTCAATCATATTACCCACTTCACGATCTGTTTCACTGACTGGTGAAAACAGGGCTGTCCGTAGCGATGGATTGGTTAGGTAGACTTTGAAGCTCGTTACTCGTTTTAGTCGTTTTGCATTTATGTCAACTTTGTTTAATACTTTAATAAGGAACGCTGCTTCTAAGTATTCCAGATATTTTTTCAGCGTGTCTTTTTGTATGCCACTTTCTTTACTCATTGTTTCATAGGAAAATTCATTTCCTGTGTTGTATGCTATGTACATGAAAAAACGATAGAGTTCTTGTACATCTTTAATGCCATACAAAGCGGGTAGGTCTCTCAATAAAACTTTATCTATAATGTCGTTTTTGACATACCGTCCCATATCACTTTGGATCTGATTACTTAAAACAACTTCTGGGTAACCTCCAAAATTCAGGTAATGCACAAACTCTTTGTTTAATGCCTTGATGTCATGTGTCAAACTGTATGGTCTTTGATTTTCTCCATAGGTAATATTGCCGTCATATATTAAATGATTCATCTCTTTAAGATGTATGTACTCTTGAAATGTAAGAGGTGGCAACATAAAATCCGTAAATCTACCTGCTCCACTTTCCGAACTGTGCCATTTTAATGCCGCAGCCGCAGACCCGGATGCGATAAATTTGGTTTCAGGGTAGGAGTCAACGAGCAACTTAAGGTGTCGCTCCCAATCCTTTAGGTATTGTATTTCATCAAAAAAGATGAAGCAACCTTTTAAGTTGTCTTGATTCAATGATTGTTTGCAAAGATTTAAAATGTCCTCTAATCCTAAATGAACGTATATTGGATTGTCTATTCCGATAAAGAATATTTTTTGAGGATTTATATACTCTGACAATAGCTGCTGAATAGTATGAAATAACATTACAGTTTTTCCAACGCGTCGGGGTCCCATGAGAACTAACGCTCTTCTCACTTTTTTTTCAATGACAAAAGGGAAAAACAAGCCAAAATAGAGTCGTCTAGCCATTGCGCTGTATATTTCAGGTATTCGTTTACTAATCCACCAAGGATTTTCGTAACGCAGGCGCTCAATGATTTTTTCTGTTGGAATAAGGCTATAACTGCTCAAGACATCTCTCGTTTTTGCAAATATAGTATATATTGTACATATAAGATGTTTGCAATCTATTTATTTAAACATAAAATGTGACAATAAGCAAATTTTCCATTTGTTTTCGTTCTAATTGGTGAGGTTGTATCAAACCATTATTCATTGGAGGTAATCCTGGAGGTAATCCTGGAGGAAATCCTGTAGGAAATCCTGTAGGAAATCCCGAGATGAAATGAGATCTCTTTGGCTCATTCCTGGCTCACTTTCAGATTGGTTTGCCTCTAACACGAGCCCTAATCTGAACCGCTTGATTCATTTGACTTCGATTCCGGACAAAGCACCTCACGAAGATAAACCACCCCCCTTAAAGAAACTGCAGAGCCGACGTCTGAAGTTGCATTCCCTCATAAGTTGCACATTCCTTGTGGCTGTTGATAGGCTAACGGACACATCACACCCAAAAGATTTTTAACTTTGCGAATAAATGCTTCAAAGTATAAGCGCCATAACAAGTGAATACGCCTTTAATTTGATCAAATAATATGAAAATCGTTCATCACTCGGCTTGTTTATTCCTTGTTCTTTCGGCACTCAATCTCGGATCGGTGCGGGCACAGATGAAGGATGCGGAAGGTAATCAATACCCTACAAAAGTGATCGGTGCGCTCGAATGGACCACTGAAAATCTAAAATCAACCCGGTTTCGCAATGGCGAACCCATACCGGTGGTTCGCGCGCGCCCGGCCTGGGCTAGCGCCAACGCAGCGGCAAGGATTGCCCCCGATAGCGCTGAATCGAGGGTTGCGCTCCTGGGCTATCTATACAATTGGCACGCGGTAAACGACCCCAGAGGAATATGTCCGACAGGCTGGCGCGTACCTACGCATGATGAATGGTCGGCGGTGACGCAATTTTTGGGGGGTGAAAAAACCGCTGGCACCACACTAAAAACAAGCACGGGCTGGACTCCTGGTTTTCCAGGAAACAACGCATCGGGTTTCAATGGTCGACCCGCAGGATTTCGTGCGGCAGATGGATCATTTGGTGGGATCGGAGGATATGGATACTGGTGGAGCGCCACAGCCAGCAACATCAATGGCGCATGGGGCCGATTTGTCGACTACAATCAAGAAGGGATTTTCATGATGGATGGCTTCAAGAAAAGTGCATTTTCCGTACGCTGTGTTCGCAGGCCGACTACGAAGTAACTCGAGAAGAAGAAACACTGTTCATACAGTGATGGCGTCGATGAGCGCAACAATAAAGCTAGTCAAATAAGGGGTAAGGCAAGGTCACTAAAGCTAAGTAAGGTCACTAAACCTGGGGAAGGTTACTAAAGCTAAGTAAGGTCACTAAACCTGGGCAAGGTCACTAAAGCTAAGTAAGGTCACTAAAGCTAAGTAAGGTCACTAAACCTAAATCCGGTCCTGCGATCGGGCTTAGAACAACTTAAATCCGGCGGTGATCATCCATGTGCCAGGCGTGCCGTCGGTTTGAAATGTTTGTCCACCAATGGTAAACTCTGGGGCGAAATCCGTAAGTGGTGACTGGTAACGTACATCCAGCACCATATTGCCCAGATCCAATCCGACCCCCGCCATACCGCTGATTTCCGACTTACGAAAATTATGCTCGAAAGAGGTGGCATTCACGGCATCGCGCAGTTTGAGTTGGGATAGATTATTGAATGACGGCCCTGCCTGCAATCGAAAAATCTTGAAGAAGCGGATGCCAACAACCACAGGAATCGATACCCTACGTACATCTAAATTGAACACCTGTGCAGCACCACCTGGCTGGTTCACCAGCTGTAATGAAGACGCTGCACTGCTGAACAACAACTCAGGTTGAAGACTTAAGCGGCGCGACTGTAATCGCATATATAGTCCGCCATGATAACTGAGCGCAGGGTCGCTCTTGATGGCCCCGAATGGATTTGGCGTACTTGCTGCATCGAATAAAGACTCAGATGCTATACCAATACGCGGTCCCAATTGAAAAACAGGGGTCTTTTGAGCGGATACCATTTGCCCAAATCCCAATAAACAAACCGTCAGTACAAAGGAAAAGCTAAAATTCTTCATAACAATATTTTTTACAAAAATGCACAACCCGACTCAAAAAAAAGGGGGGCCGAAGCCCCCCTAATCTTATCGGAAAGAAATGGCTTAGCGAATTACTAAACGCTTAGTTTCCACATTATTGCCCGTGCGTACTTGAACGAAGTAAACGCCATGGGGCTGGTTCGACAAATTCATCGAAGTAGCGGTAGAAATTGGTACAACTCGACGAACTTCACGACCAATGACGTCGGAAATCAGAATTTCGTCGGCCAGTTGAACCGTTTGAACCTCAAACAAACCACTGCTTGGGTTAGGATATACGCTGAATTGAGCGGCAGGTGTAGACACCAAACGAGGACCACGCAAGCTGAATCCAGGCAAGGTTTCAGCCCAAGAGTTAGCCAGCTCGGTGAAGCTACCCACTTCGAGTGCACCGGCCACAAGACCTTTTGCTGAAACGCGGAAGATGGGCGCACCAGCAGACACATTCCATTGGCTCAAAGTATGCCATGCAATACGGAGTTCATTGCCCTTTTGGTGGAACACCACATCCTGTGCAGATGGACCCGTAGAAACTACTGAGGTTACCTCCATGCCAACAGGCAGGGCTAAATTGATGGTGGCAGCACCCAATGACATGTTCTGCTCGCTATACAAGTTGAAATCATAGCCAGTTGCGGAAGTATGCACAACACCCTGCTCATCCATTGAGGAGAACGACTCACGCAAATTCACGTTTGGTGTACCACTACCGTTAACGTCACCTGTACACAAGGCCTTAACGTTCGAAGTCACTGTATTGTCATTCACCGTAATGCTCGGATTACCATATCTCCAGTTTCCAGCAGTGAACGACGCAATTTGTTGCGCTACACGGCGAGAAATTTGAAGAGCGTCAGTAGAAGTAACAGAATTAGACGCGTTCACGTCCGCGGCTGTTAAACGAATGCCGGACAACAAGGCTACTTGCGCAGTGTGGCGAGATACCTGAAGGGCATCTGTCGAACTAACGCCTCCCCATGGCTTGCTCGTGCTGAAGCTCAGGCTGTATGTGCCATTGGGAACGTTACTGAAGCTAAATCCACCCGTAGAAGAGGTAGTTACTGATGCTATAGTAGCGCCAGCTGAAACCAAATTCACCGTTGTGTTGGTCATGGGCGTAGAAGCAGTGTTGTCGTAGGTGAGCGTACCATTGACAGCACCTGCAAAACCGGTTGTGCAACCACCAAACAAATAAGCGGGCAAAACGGTATCGACCAACAATTCATGTCCGCGATTACCACCATTGAAACATGGGCCAGATGAAGGCTCGTCTTGACCCCATGAATCACCATTGATGAATTTATAATTCATCGAATAACCAGCGGCCAATGTAGTATCGAAGTAGTAGATGTTTGCATTGGAGGCCGACTGAATCATGCGCGTTGCAGCGGGGTTCCAGCCTTGGAAGTTGCCTGCCACACCAACCCCTGCCGGGTGGATGGTCTGACCGGCCATATTCACTTGAATGCGCACCGTGCGGTTCACTATAGGCGTACCCGCAGTATTACAGCTACCAAACAAGTACGCAGGAAGTACTGTATCACCAACAACCGTCAAATAGCGATTGTATCCACCAAATCCATTGTCCAAACCACACGCACCAGGAACGGATTCGTCAGATCCCCAGGCATTTCCATTTACATACTTGAACTGGAAACTAACACCTTGCTGAATCTGTGTGGTATAGGTGTAGATGGATGGATTAGTTGCACTTGGGCTCATGGGTGTGCCGCCAGGATTCCAGCCTTGGAATCCACCGGCTACGTGAACACCCAACGGAGATACTGTGAGTCCGGTCATATCAACTTGAAACGTAACCGAACGGGGCAAACCGGGAGGTGTATTGTCGCAACGACCATAAACCACCAAACCTAAAGTTGTGTCGTTTTCAACCGCCAAGTGACGATTACCCCCCGCATTGGCACAGGATAATCCACCGATTCCTTCCCAACCACCCAAGCCATTCACAAACTTATATTCAATTCTTGAACCCTGAGGGATTTTGGCGGTATACACCCAAACATTTGGGTTGTTGGGATCCACAGACATCGGCGAATTCGCAGGGGTCCAGCCCTGGAAATTACCTGCCACGTGCATACCTGCTGGGTCTACCGATTGGTTGGTCATGTTTACACGGAAGGTGACGTTGCGTTCACGCTGAAGCACCTTCATGATGCGGGGCTGAATATACTGTTGAATCGTATCAATAAAAGTTAGCCCCTGCATTTGACTCATATTGGGGTTGCCAATCATGCCTTGTGCATGCAGAGAAGCAGCGCTATATGTACCACCGGTTTGTGCATTTACGGCAGCCACATACTGAACCAGGGTAGCGGAATCCCACCAAGTCCAAGGGTCTGTCTCATTGGAGAAAATACCCATAGCAGGGTGGTTGCGAATTGGACGAATAATGGGGAACAAGCCTTCGCCACCTCCTACGTTGATCTGATTGTTTGGAGCAGGATAGATGTAAGGAATGGTCTGGTTGTACCAAGAGCGAGCCTGGTTTGAAACGGGATCAGTAAACATCGAAGCATTGCTGAACGCTGCATTATTGCCCAAACGGTTGGCACGGTCAATAAAAATGCCAGGGCCCTGTACTTCAACAACATTGCCCATTGTAGTAGGCACCACAACAATACCATTACGATAGGGAGCGTATGGGTCGCGAACAGAATGGAAAGAAATCATAGGTGCGTCACCGGCCTCGAGCCATGTGGTGTCGGCCAAAGCCCCACCCGCATTAATACTCATCTTAACGGAAGAGGAATAACCAACGTGGTTGTTGCGGTTCAGAAGGCCATTAAAACCTTGCAGATTTCCTACCACATTCGTATCTACCACTGACTGACCATTGGGCAACTGAAACTTCGGCATGGCAATTTCTGAGTGCTTGTCCATGGTCACGTAGGCCAAAGCGACATAACCACCCGAACCTTGTCCGTAAAGCACGATATCATCTGGATTGATTTTATACGGATTTCCGCTTTCAACCACTGACTTGCGCATGAAGCGAACGGCGCACTTAATGTCATTAATGGCCCGGTAAACCGCATTCAGCAGTTGAGCACGACGCTCCAACTCCGTTGCAGCAAGAGGGTTCCACCCCACGCGATAGGCAGGAGCAATGACCACATACCCGCGCTTGGCCCACTGCTTGCACAGGTTAACCGCTGCACTGTCATCGATCGAGCCGCCGATACCACCGTTGATCACCGGAGGCAAGAAGTTGCCGGTGTGGATGTACACAATCACCGGACGGTCTGTGCGAGTATCAACCGTTTGGTCTGGCTGGTAAACGCGCATTTTCAAATCCAACACAGGATACGTAGTGGTGGGTGGGAAAAAATGGTGATTTTGGCCATACACCACATTGCTGGTGACGGTCAGTTGGGCGTCATTGAACATTTCATTGACGTACCTGAGCTGAGCCGATGCATTGCCACCACCCAGTAGCAAAGCAAGCATGATCAGCGCGAGGAATTTGGAAAATACACGCATAAGATAAATTTTGGGTTTCGTGAAAGATTTAAATTAAATTGAAGGCCTAAATTAAGGGATTGAGAAATAAAAAAAAAATTTTGCTTAAAAATTTCATAAAATAATTGTTGTGCCTATATTTCGCCTCGTTTTGGTTTCAAAATATTTCGTTTGAACATGCCATGTATAAATTAATACATTTGGTTTAAAGCTGTAATCTATTTTAAACTCACAAATAACAATTTTTTTAATATGCCATTGAATCGTTACGCAAAATTTCTGATGTTTTCCTGTTGGTGCATCACCCTTTTGTCTTCCTCGGGTTTGAATGCCCAAAGCACCGGCAGTTTAACAGGGCAGGTCCTCGATGCATCTCAAATGCCCATTCCTGGGGCCGCAGTTACCCTCAAAGGCACCACAACGGGCTCGGTAACAGACGCCACAGGCCGATATTCCATTTCTGGAATCGTTCCGGGCACCATTACCGTTCAGGCTTCCTTTCTGGGCTATGTCACCGCCACCTCCTCCACCAAGATCACCGCTGGCACTCGATCTGTCTTGAATTTTGTTTTAACAGAAGATGTAAAAATGCTGGGCGAGGCTGTGGTGGTAGGATATGGTACCACACAATCACGCGATCTCACCGGTGCCGTCAGCGCAATTCCTTCTAAAAACTTCCAACAGGGCAATTTTGCTACACCCGAACAAATGGTGGTGGGAAAGACGCCGGGCGTACGCATCACTCAGAACAGTGGTGTGCCGGGTGGCGGTAGCGTCATCCGAATCAGGGGCGGATCCTCGCTCAATGCGAGCAACGACCCGCTGATCGTGATCGACGGTGTTCCGGTCGACAACGGTGGTATTGCGGGCGCGGCCAACCCATTAGCGCTCATCAACCCAGAAGATATTGAGAGCTTTACTGTGCTTAAGGATGCGTCTGCCGCTGCGATTTACGGATCCAGGGCCGCCAACGGTGTTATTCTCATCACTACGAAAAGAGCCGCTTCGGGCAAATTCTCAATCGAATTGAGCACCAATTCGTCGGCCAAGCAGATCATTCGGACCATCGACGTGCTCGACACGGCTCAATTGAAGGATGTTATCCGCCGTTTGGGCAGCAACCGTCAGAAAACGCTGATTAATGAACCATCAGCCAACAGCTCAACCGACTGGCAAGAGGAGATCTATCAAATGGCGTTGATCAACGACGTAAATCTTACGCTTTCGGGTGGAAGTAAGGCGCTACCCTATCGCGTTGGATTGGAGCGCTACGACGAACAAGGTAACCTGAGAACGGGTAAGCTGGAACGATCGGGCGTGAATATCAACCTTACCCCCAAATTGCTCAACAATCATCTGAAAGTAGACCTCAATGCCAAATATTATCATATAAAAAATAGATTTGCTGATGGTGGTGCCATTGGTTCGGCGGTGGTTTTTGATCCTACGCGTCCGGTGCGTCGCGACACGAGCGCATACAATGGTTATTTCGAATGGGCCAATGCTGCCCGTCCGCTCGACCTTTCGCCTCGCAATCCGGTTGGTCTCCTCAACCAGAAAGATGACCGCAGTGGTGTGAACCGCGCTCTTGGCAATGTTTTGTTCGACTACGAAATGCCGGGTCTTAAAGACCTGCACCTCTTTTTGAATTTGGGGGGTGACTTTTCGAGCAGCTCGGGAACCGTATTCATTGATTCCACCGCTGCTTCGGCTTGGGTACGCAAAGGAGTCAACAACCAATACAGCATGCAGAAGTCGAATCAGCTGTTGGAAACTTATTTCAACTATAAAAAGAAATTGGCGGGCAACAGCAGCACCGATTTCACGGGGGGATATAGCTTCCAGCGCTGGAACACTTTTAGCCCTGCTTTCCCGGATCTGAATGTGAAGGGCGATACCATTCAACAGGCTGCACCCAATGATTTTGAGACCGAAAATGCCCTGATGTCGTTCTATGGCAGAATGAATGTGAACATTGGTGAAAAGTTCTTGGTGACCGCCACCCTTCGCTCCGACGGCTCATCACGCTTTAGCCCTGAAACCAGATGGGGCTTGTTCCCTTCGGTGGCTGCCGCCTGGAGGATCAGTGAAATGGCTCCATTTGTGGGTTCCAACACGATTTCGAACCTAAAACTTCGTTTGGGTTGGGGACGCACGGGTCAACAAGATGGCATTGGAGATTATGGTTATGTTGCGGCGTATACCGAAAGTACGCCTTCCGCTCAGTACCAGTTTGGCGAGTCGTTCTTCTCTATGCTTAGGCCACAAGGCTACGACGCTAATTTGAAATGGGAGGAAACGGCCAGTACCAATGTGGGGATCGATTTTGGCTTTTGGAACAACCGGGTAAATGGTGCTATCGACTACTACAAGAAGAAAACATACGACCTACTGGCTGTCATCCCTACCATTGCCGGTACCAATTTCTCGGATTTGTTGCTCACCAATGTCGGTGACCTCGAGAATGAGGGCGTTGAAATGAACTTGAACCTTGTGGCTATCGACCAAAAAAACACGAATTTGGAATTCGGAATTAACGCTACATGGAACCGCACGGAAATTACCAAGCTCACTCGGGTGCCTGACTCTTCGAGTCAAGGTATTCTGGTGGGAGGTATTGCCGGTGGCGTGGGCAACACCATTCAAATTCATAGTGTAGGTTTTGCCCCTTATACATTCTACATGTATCGCCAAATCTACGGTGAGGATGGTAAACCGATTGAAGGGAAGTATTGGGCACCGAATGGCACAGATACGATCAGTAGCCCCACCGCCAAGCACCTGCAAAAAGGCAAAAACCCCATTCCAGCGACCTACCTCGGATTTTTCTCGAATCTACGCATGAAAAAGTGGACCGCTGGTTTCTCGATGCGCGCTGAATTGGGCAGGTATGTCTATAACAATGTAAATTCCAACGGCGCGAATTTGGCTGCAACAGGGGGTAGCCTCGGTTTCATCAATAATGTACCGGTCGACTACCTGAACACGAACTTCCGCCTCGCGCAATTGAAGTCCGACTATTACCTCGAAAAAGCTGATTTCCTAAGGCTCGACAATATTTTCGTGGGCTATGATTTTGGTCGCCCTTTTGGCAATAACCTGGCCCTTCGTGCAACAGCCTCTGTTCAAAATGTGTTCGTGCTGAGCAAATATTCCGGAATCGACCCTGAGATTTTTGGAGGCATCGACAACAATATCTACCCAAGAGCCCGTGTGTACAGCCTGGGGCTGAATGTCAAATTCTAATCGTAAGCAACGCCAAATAACTCTTACATCGCTATGAAAAACATCTGCTTTCCTTATCGTTGGGTACTGGTACTCGCATTATCACTGGGCACAACCACTTCCTGCTTCGATGCCCTCAATCTTCAACCCAAGTACGGCCTGAATGCCCTCAAGGTCTATGCTGATCCGGCCAACTACATCAACGTATTGGCTAAAATCTACGGAGGTCTTTCTCTTTCGGGTAATGCAGGACCGGCCGGACAAGGTGATGTGTCGGGCGACGAGGGATTTTCGCAGTATTTACGCGTTCTCTGGAATCTTCAGGAATTACCCACTGAGGAAGCTGTTTGTGCCTGGGCCAATGACGCGTCTATTCGCGACCTCAATGAGGCCGATTGGAACTCCCAAAGCTCCTTTGTGAACATGATGTATGCCCGTATTTTCTACCAAGCCCCGTTGTGCAATGAGTTCATCTATTATTGCTCTGATGAGTGGATGAACGAAAAGAATTTTAGTGAGGCCGATAAACAACGGATTCGCGGCTACAAATCCGAGGCCCGCTTTATACGTGCTTTATCGTATTACCATGCCATTGACCTGTTTGGAAATGTGCCCTTGGTGACAGAAGAAGATCGTCCAGGTTCTGGCATCCCCGACCAGGCCTCTCGTTTGGATTTATTCAATTATGTTGAAAGAGAAATGAAGGAGCTGGAAAACCTACTCCCTCAACCCCGTGCCAATGAATATGGACGAGCCGACCGTGCCGCCGCTTGGATGGTTTTGGCTAAACTTTATTTGAATGCCGAAGAGTACATTGGAACACCTCGTTATGCGGATTGCATCACCTATTGTGAAAAAATCATGGATGCAGGTTATCAATTGGAACCCAATTATCAGTGGCTCTTCTTGGCCGACAATCATCTGTGTCGCGACGAGGTCATTTTCTCGGTGAATTTCGACGGCCTTCGCTCACAAAACTATGGTGGTACTACCTTTTTGGTGAAGAGTTCCACTCCAGCGGCGCCCGATAGCGCATACCGCGCCAAAAGGGGTACCGACGGTGGATGGGGTGGTAACCGGGCCACTCCGGTTTTGTTTGATTTGTTTAGACCTGGCGATTCGCGCAATTTATTGGACACGGTGGGCATGACACGCGATATGTTGGTTTGGTCTGAGTTTGGACAGGGTTATCTTGTATCTAAATTCAACAATAAAACACGTAATGGTGATTTTGGATCGGATCCTCAAAAGAATTTCATGGACATCGACTTTCCGATGTTTCGTTTGGCTGATGTGTATTTGATGCATACAGAGGCCGTTGCCCGCGGTGGTGGGAATACGGCCCGGGCCATCGAAGCCTTTAATAAGGTTCGTGAGCGCGCTTTTGGCAATACCTCCCAAAATGTAAGTGCGCTGCCTGGTTTAAGCGAAATTTGTGACGAGCGTGGGCGCGAGTTGTATTGGGAAGCACACCGCCGCAGTGACCTAATCCGCTTCGATCGATTTGTCGAATCGGACTATCTCTGGCCGTTCAAAGGTGGGGTTGTGGCGGGACAGGGCATAGACCCCAAATTTAAGCTGTATCCTTTGCCCCTCTCTGACCTGGTAGCCAACCCTAAACTCAGACAGAACCCGGGTTACTAACTCTTTCTTTTTGGGGCATGCTGAGGGTGCATTCATCATCCCAGATAATTTTCTTATTGAGCCAGCATGCGCTCCATAAATGCGGCCATCGAGACGGTTTTCGCAGTATTCCTGCCTGGGTAACGCGTCAGTTGCACACGGAATTGCTGTGTGATGCCGTGGTTCTTCTGGATTTCGAGCATAATATTTCCGAAGTTCAAAGTATGTTGTCCCTTTGGCCTATTTGAAGCGCTCATGGCGTTGCCAAGGGAGTCTCTCTTTGAATCGCCAAGGGATCCACTCATTGAATCGCCAAGGGAGTCGCTCATTGAGCCGCGTAGGGAAGCGTACAGGGAGGGTTTCAGATAGCGTCGAAAGCGCGTCATTTGTTCGCCTCCATCGCTCAGTTCTTGCTGGTCGTTTAATTGTTCTACGTAACCATTAGCCCGAATATGGAGCGCCCATTCATCAAAAAGCGCATCTATTTCTTCTTCGGTATATACTTCGCGTGGATTCCAAACCCAGACAGACTGACTATCATTTTCATCCCATCGAAAGTCAGTGCTTCCACCGGGATGCAGCAAGGCTTGCTCAAAGAGCGTCCGAATGGTATTTTTAATTGGGGTACGATCAGGTGACGACGAATATGTACGTCTTATTGGGGTACGATGTTCTCGCTTTGAGGAATCACTCGATGGTGATATACCCAGTTCCTTGAGCCAATGCAACCAATTCATTGAAGTAGAACAAAGAACTGAGCGAAGGGTTTACTCGCGGTCGAGCAAATACAGCAAGGCTGCGAGGGCGGCAGAACCCAATTCCAATTCGCGGCGATTCACCGATTCGAGGACATCGGTGCGTGCGTGGTGGTAGTCGAAATACCGCTGTGATTCGGGCACAAATCCCATCAATAATGCGCATTGATCGCGCATTTGTGAGACGTCGGCACCGCTTCCCCCCTTTCGTATTCGGTGTATGCCATAGTCACTGAGCGCGCCAAGCATCGGCTGCAAATCAGCAATGCGCTGGCTATCGGCTTCCACATGGAATTCGCGGGGTGAAAATCCGCCGCGGTCCGATTCTATGGAGGCTATATGTGTCTCTTGGTTTTCACGGGCCAGTCGGGCATACGCTTGGGCACCCCGCATTCCATTCTCCTCATTCATATAGAGAATCGTTCGGATGCTGTGTCTGGGTTTGTAGCCACAAGCCATAAGCAACCGAGCCGCCTCCATGCTGTGCACACACCCTGCTCCATCGTCATGGGCCCCTTCGCCAACGTCCCAACTATCGAGGTGACCCCCCAATGTGATGAATCGATCGGGATACTGTGACCCATTGATTTGCCCAACTACATTATAGGACAAAGTATCAGGCTGATTGGCACAATTCAAAACCAATTCAACCTCCAGTTTTTTTCCCAGTTGCATTTGCCTATGCATGTATTCGGCATGAGCAGTACTCACCGCAGCGGCGGGAATTCGGGGGATGCTGTCGCGGTACACCATCATGCCGGTGTGGGGAAAGGAGTCGATCGACAGGGTTAAGGATCGTACCAGTACGGCTTTCGCACCCTTCTGTGCAGCTTCGGCGGCCCCCTGAACCCGAATCGACGCACAATGGCTGTATGATTCAAAGGTATTGATGTATCGGGCATCCATTTTTTGGTTGATGAACACCAACTTTCCCTGCACGCGATCATTTGGGAGGTTTTTAAGTTCCTCCAAGCTGCCAACCTCCAGGACCTCTGCTCTGATTCCTTCGATTGGTGTAGCGACTGAACCGCCAAGCGCCAAAACGGCCAGATCAACCTGGTCCTCTTTCTTAATTCGCGCTTGCCCAATCGATGAAATCAATAACCTTGCCCGTTCGGGCGCCCCTCTTTTCCATACCGGGACCTGCACGGGTTGCAGCCATACTGAATCATAACCCATGCCCAGCATCTGCTTTCGGGTCAAAAACACGGCTTTGGCTGCACCTTCGCTGCCGGTGAGTCGGTGGCCCACTTCTTTACATAATGCGGTCAGAAGCGGCCATGATTGGCCCTCCAGCAGCGATGAATCGAACAAGCTGAGTATCAATACATCCGACGATGAACTGGTGGTTGATTGCGCGCCAGCCCTCAGTGGGTGGACCAGCAAGGCCACGCCCAAAACAAGGAGGATTTTGTAGTGATCAATTTTATTGACCATGTTTTTCTTTATTTATCGATGCATATCGTGGGGCCCAAAATACACATTCGCCTGTGGAAAATTTCATGGACCGATTGTGCGCATTCGCTCGATGCAAATTTCAGAAGCCCAAAATACACATTCGCCTGTGGAAAATTTCATGGACCGATTGTGCGCATTCGCTCGATGCAAATTTCAGAAGCCCAAAATACACATTCGCTAGTGGCGAATATCATGGGCCGATTGTGCGCCGGCGCCCGCTTGGTAAACAAAGTAACGAATTAAAATGCCTCCTGAAACAGGCGTTCGTAGACTGTTTTCTCCAGCGAGGTAGCATTGGGGTCACGCGTCCACATGAATCGTGGGAATGTTGGGCTTTCGAGCGTTCCTTTGAATACTATTTTCTCTCCATCACGTTTTCCTTCCACCTTGAATACATCCCCTGGCTTGTAATCGCGTATCCAATCCGATTCAGGTTCTTTACCTGCACATTGGGTGAGTATATCTCCTGTTTGAACGCCCATTTTCCAAGCTGCGCTACCCTCCCAAAGGCTTGTGACCACCCAACCATCCGCATTTCGGCTTCCAGCGGCCCCAAAATAAGCCTTGCGCGCATATTCCTGGGTGTCCTTCAGCACAAGCCCGGCATAGCGTGCGTAGCGCTTAAAATCGATTGGATCTCGGCCAAAAATGTAGCGATCCCAAATGCTGTCGGCCTCATGGCCCAAATGTAGGCGAAATGCGTCCTTGATTTCGTTGTCGGTAAACCCTCTTTGCTCTTGTATGGCATATCGGGAATACATCCATTTCATTACACTGTCTAATCCATATTGGCCGTCACTGTGGTGCCAAAGGGCCGCATCAAGCACAAATCCCATCATCGCGCCTTTTCTATAGTAGGAGACTGTGGTGTTGCCACTGTTTTCATTGCGCAGGTAAAACTTTATCCATGCGTCGTAGCTCGATTCGGCGAGCGATTGCTCGGCATCGCCTCTATTGCCCAACACTGCGTTGAAGCCATCCAACAGGGTTTTTTGGTATTTCTCGGTCGGCATCAAACCCGTTCTGCGCAATATGAGGTTGTCGTAATAGCTCGTGATGCCTTCTGAAAACCAAAGATGGTGGGTGTATACCTCTCGGTTGTAGTCGAAGGGGCCCAGTACCTCGGGCCTCAAGCGCTTCACATTCCACAAATGGAAGTACTCGTGGGCCACAAGTCCCAGAAAATCTACATAGCGTTCGGGTTGATTGTAAACATCTGCACGGGTCTGGAGTGTGGTGCTGTTGGCATGTTCCAATCCGCCCCCACCCTTGGCTGCATGCTGAACGATGAACAAATAGTTTTTGTTGGGTTGATGGTCGAATATTTCGGTGCATGCCTCAACAATCGCCTTCATATCCTGTTCTACTTTATTACGGGTAAATTTTCCGGCCCCTGGCATCACCACCTGGTGGGGAATGCCGGCGGCCTCAAAGGTGAATTCGGGGAAGTTGCCCAACTGCAGAGGACAATCGACCAACTCATCGTAGTCTGTCGCCCGAAACGACAGCCCTTCTGCTTCCCCTTCAATTGGAGATAGACTTGTTGCGGCTTGTTTCCACCCGTCGGGCAAGGAAATGCGCAGGATGTGTTCGCGGTCTTGCTGACCTTCCACCCAGAGGAAAACGGAGCTGCCCAGCAGCGCCGCCTGATTCTGGTCGATATAGCTCGTGCGCACGCTGTATTCATTGGCATACACTCTGTATCGTATTTGCACGCGGTTTGCGCCCCGGGTGCTGACTGCCCAGGCATTTTTGCGGCACTTTTTCCACAACAGTTGCAGCCCACTTTCCGCGTCTCTGGCCTCAAATCGGTCTAGGTTGCGGGAGAATTCTCGGATCATATATGAACCTGGCGCCCAAACGGGAAGTCCCAGTTGCAGCGTGTCGGTACCCTTCGCGTCGATGATCATCTCAATCTCCGCGTATCTCGACGATGGTTGTGGGATTCTTAGCCAATATTGAATGGGCAATGGTGCATCTGCCAACTGTACTGGCTCTTGAAGGCAGCGCGTATGAACCATGCGCGAATCAAATCCCCCTTTACCAGAAGCCAATGGGGTCTGAATGCACAACACATAAACCAATGCAAAGAGAAATGCGTACTTCGATGGCATTTTGGATATTGATTAGTGATGATGGACCCCGCCTGGGCCATGAACATGGCCATGAGCCCGCTCGTCGGGTGTTGCCACCCGAACGTCGACCACCACGCCACTACAACGCAGATCATACCCAGCGAGTGGGTGGTTGAAGTCCATCCGCACCGTTGCATCTCCAACAGAAACTACCTTGGCTCTGTGGCTATGTCCCTGTTCATCTTCCAAATTCAACCACTTACCAGGTGACACATGTGCCGAGTCGAAGCTGCCATCGGGTAAGCTAAAGATGTCTATGGGTAGATCCGACATTTGTTCGGCTCGGTGTGGCCCGTAGGCCTGATTCATCGCTATATCCACATCGAAGGCATCGGTTGCCGACAAGCCGAGTAGCGCATCCTCCAACATAGGGATCATGTCGGTCTGTCCGACTAAAAAGTAAAAGGGGTGCTGCTCATCGCGTTTCTGGAACACCTTTTCTGTGCCGTCGGCAGACTTTCCCATGATCTCCATGGCAATGGCGGCAACGGTCCCTGGGGCAATTTTCATAGGATCTTATGGCTGTAATGGAACAAATGGGGAACGACTCTGATAAAGGTGAACGACTCTGATAAAGGTGAACGACTCTGATAAAAGGGGAACGACTCTGATAAAGGGGAAGATTCAGGGCACAGGATCAATTATGCATGTATGGCACGATTGGCGGTTGCGGCCAAGCAGGCTTCTTTGAATACCTCCGTGTAGGTTGGGTGGGCGTGGCTCATTCGGGCAATATCTTCTGCACTCGCCCTAAATTCCATGGCCACCACAGCTTCAGCGATCATATCGGCCACTCGTGGACCGATCATATGCACGCCCAGTATTTCGTCGGTTTCCTTGTGTGCATACACCCGAACCAAACCATCGGTGTCCATCGAAGCCCGCGCTCTTCCACTCGCCTTAAAGGCAAATTGCCCGGTTTTGTAGGGTACATTTTGGCTTTTCAGTTCCTGGTCGGTGTATCCAACAGAAGCCACCTCGGGCCATGTATATACCACATTGGGAATCAGATGGTAGTGGATGTGCGGTTTTTGACCAGCCAATACTTCGGCCACAAAAACCCCCTCTTCTTCCGCTTTATGCGCCAACATGCTTCCTCTAACGACATCTCCTATGGCGTAGATGTGGCTTTGGCTTGTTTGGAGTTGACCATTGACCAGAATCCTTCCACGATGGTCTACCTCAATTCCAGCCTTTTCCAAGTTCAGGCCATCGGTGTAGGGGCGTCTACCCGTACAAATGAGTGTGTAGTCGGCCTCAACAGAATGGGAACTTCCGTCGTTGAGTTGGCTAAATTGAACCTGCGTTTTGCGTCCTTTCGTGCTCACTTCCGTAACTTGATGAGCAAAATGGAATTCCATTCCGAGGGGAAGTAATACCTTGAGCAGTTCGCGGCTCATCGACTCATCCATGCCAGGGATGAGCCGATCCGCATATTCGATGACCGTGATTTTTGTTCCTAATCGCGCATAGACCGAACCCAATTCCATGCCAATGACCCCACCGCCGATAACTACCATGCTCTTGGGAATCTCTTTGAGCGATAGTGCTTCAGTGGATGTGATGATCCGCTTTTTGTCGACATGAATGCCTGGAGGGGCCGCGGGCTTTGAACCGGTTGCGATGATTATATGGCGTGCTTCGAGCCGTTGCGCTTCGCCTGATTCGGATGTGATCGACAGGGTATGCGCATCGATAAAGGACGCATGCCCATGCAACACCTGAATTTTGTTTTTTTTCATCAGGAACTGAATTCCTTCGACATTCTGGCGCACGACTTCGGACTTGCGGCCCATCATCAGCCCAAAATCGACCTCAACGCCGCCACATTTAATTCCATGGGCACTAAAACGATGCCGGGCATTGTGCACGTGTTCAGATGAATCGAGAAGCGCTTTAGATGGGATGCACCCCACATTAAGACAGGTACCGCCCAACGAGGGGTATTTTTCGATGATGCTGGTCTTAAAACCCAATTGTGCTGCGCGTATGGCAGCTACATATCCTCCTGGCCCGGAGCCTATTACGGCAACCTCTGTGGTCATATTTTTTATGAACAAACATAAAGAAAATCAGGCATTTTTGGGTGATGAATGTTGCTTATCAACTTTCCATCTTCGGATAATGCACAAATTGTGATCATGAGAAACTCAATCGGGTATCATGAGAAACTCAATCGGGCAGTTTCGTTAACAAATAGAAAAATCCCGCCATGGCCGAGATGATGAGCACGATTAGCCCAAGTAATAAAAAATAATACTCCAAAAAGCTGTGTTTTTTGATCGCTTTGAACATAGGGCCACTCCAATAGCAGCTCTGACAACTGTAGCTCCTGATCAACGAATTAGGATTGTTGTTGCTTTTGGGCAGCATTTTTCCTTCCTTTCCGCAATTGGGGCAAACCCTGTAGCCTTCGAATTTCATTTTTTTTTTGTTTTGGTCAAAGGTAAAAAAAAAAAGTTTGCTTCGACAAGTGTTAAATAAAATTTAAAATTATTTCTATGCACTACGTTATTTTCCGTTTTTTTCGTTACTTGTGTATTGCTTTCTTTTGAACGTTTTGCCATGAATGGACCCGAAGACCCCTTGCTGAAACAGACCCTCGACGACGATGGTCTACCCATTAGCCCAATTCTCCCACCCGGTATTCGTAATTTTTTGATCGACATCGATGGTACCATTTGCGACGATGTGCCCAACGAGGAGCCCGAGCGCATGAAACATTGTACGCCCTTTCCTGATGCCTTAAAAACACTTAATGAATGGTTTGATTCGGGTCACCGGATTTATTTTTTCACTTCCCGAACCGAAGACCTCAGGCAAATCACGGAAAACTGGCTGCTTCAACACGGATTCAATTACCACGGCATGATCATGGGTAAGCCGCGTGGAGGAAATTATCATTGGATCGATAACCATATGGTGCGCGCCACCCGCTATGAAGGCCGATTCACCCACATGATCAGAAAATCCAAAACAATTGAAATTTTTGAAGAAGAGTAAATGAGCACCCTCAACAAATCGACCGCTGGCTATAAAATGCTGATGATCCTGGCCATTGCAGATGGCACGCATCTGGGGTCAGAAAAGAAACAGATCATCAATTTTCTTGGCGATTATTTCGACCCGGAATTTCTTGAAGCCGCCATTCATTCGGAACAAATCAGGCTCGAAAGCCTTCATAAGGACGATCTAATGCTGGAGTTTCGCGACGCCATGAATCAATTCTACAGGCAGTCGACCCCCGAAGAACGTACGCGGTTTCTGCAACAAGCCGTGGATTTGGTGACCGCCGATGACCAGGTTTCACCTGAAGAAAACCTATTTCTGAATCGACTGTTCGAGCTCTGGGCCGAAACAGAATAGCCGGTCGCGAGAAGTGCCTAGCACTGTGATCCGAGATGTTAGTAGCCCTGTAATCCGAGAAGTTAGTAGCCCTGTGATCCGAGATGTTAGTAGCCCTGTGATAAGAGAGGTTAGTAGCCCTGTGATAAGAGAGGTTAGTAGCCCTGTGATCCGAATGGCACCCTATGTTGTATGGAGCGTCCTAATGTGAGTTCATCGGCGTATTCTAGTTCGCCCCCTATGGCAATACCCCGCGAAATCGTGCTGAGGGTAAGCTTGTAGGGCTCGAGTCGCTTCGCTAAATAAAATGCTGTGGTATCGCCCTCCAATGTAGCCGACAAAGCAATCAGGATTTCCTGAACGTTCTCCTCTACAATTCTGCCCTCCAACTGATCGATGCGTAATTTCTCTGGGCCGACGCCATCCATAGGCGAAATCAACCCTCCCAATACATGATATGTACCTGTAAACTGCCGCGTCTGTTCGATCGCCATGACATCTCTAAAATCAGCCACCACGCATATTATTCCGCGACGACGCGATGAACTGGCGCAAATGCGGCATACTTCTTCATCGCTCATATTGCTGCAACGAATACAGTACTTCATCTCTGATCGAAGTCGACCTACAGCATTCGACAAACCGCGCGATACATCGGCATCGCTACGCAGCAGGAATAAAGCCAAACGCAATGCCGATTTGCGCCCTATTCCGGGCAGTCGCGACAATGCTATGACGGCTTCTTCCAGCAATTTTGAAGGATATTCCACGGTTCAAAAATACTACCTTGCGAGCATCATCCGTTTTATTTTGCTATGGACCCACTTTTTCTAGCCGCCATCATAGCGGGGTACTTTATTTTACTCATCGGCATTTCACGCTTCAATAGGGGACACAGCGATAACAACTCATTTTTTCTGGCTGGGCGCAGTTCAGCCTGGTATGTGGTGGCCTTTGGCATGATTGGTTCGAGCATTTCGGGCGTTACGTTCATCTCCGTTCCAGGCATGGTGGGCAAGGGCGGGTTTCATTATCTTCAAATGGTTGTGGGATATTTAGCGGGCTACTGGGTAGTAAGCCAGTTCTTGCTTCCCCTTTATTACCGTCGTCATCTAACCAGCATTTACACCTATTTGGGCGATCGATTTGGCAGAGGCAGTCACCTTACTGGCTCAGTTCTATTTTTGATCTCGCGCAGCCTCGGCTCTTCCTTGCGCCTCTATTTGGTGGCCATGGTCCTGGATGCATGGATCCTCGCCCCGCTCGGCGTCCCATTTTGGCTCACCACCATCGCCACCATTGGTCTCATTTGGTTGTATACATTTCAAAGCGGGATCAAAACCATCATCTGGACCGATACCCTTCAAACGGCCTTTCTACTCCTTGCGGTCTTGATGAGTATTGGGATGGTGGGAGATGAGCTAAGTATTCCTTGGCACGAAATTCCGCGACAAGTCAACCTGAGTCCATTTTCTAACATCTGGGAAACCGATTGGCGCCATCCCGAATATTTTTTAAAAATGTTTGTTTCGGGCGCCTTCATTACGATTGTCATGACGGGTCTCGACCAAGACATGATGCAGAAAAACCTCAGTTGCCGAAGCCTCCCCGAAGCACAGAAAAACATGCAATGGTTCAGCCTGGTTCTGGTGGGGGTAAATCTTCTGTTTCTGATGCTTGGTGCACTACTTTATATGTATTGTGCCCAGGAACAGATCGCTTTGCCCGAAAAATCCGACCAGCTGTTTCCACAACTGGCATTGAATACATTCGGACCATCCGTAGCCATTGTATTTACGATAGGCCTCATCGCTGCGGCGTACTCCAGTGCTGATTCTGCCCTCACCGCGCTCACCACGTCCTTTTGCGTGGATGTTTTGGGATTTAATGAAAATAAGGGATCGAAACAGACTCGGATGTGGGTCCATTTGGGTATGTCGGGGCTATTGGCCATTCAAATCCTTGTGTTTAGGGCCTATCACCACGACGCGCTGCTGAAGCAACTGTTCAGCATTGCAGGCTACACCTACGGCCCCTTATTGGGTCTGTACGCATTTGGCATGTTCACCCGGCGGATGCCACGCGATTCTTGGGTGCCCGTCATCGCTCTGATTTCACCATTAATGTGTTTTGTCATTGACCAAAACTCGAAATCCTGGCTTAATGGTTATGTGTTCGGATTTGAATTACTGGTCCTGAATGGGGCCCTAACTTTTGGCTTACTTCATTTGATTTCCTTATCTTTCCCCAAAAGCAATTCTAATCTACAGAATGCAGATTTGATCCCCCCCAAACAAATTTGATCCACCTAAAGCACACTTGATCCACCCAAAGCACACTTGATCCACCTAAATTCCAACCCATGACACCTGAAGAACAAGACAAGTTTAGAAATGTATTTGAACAAAAAAGCTGGACCGAAATCAAAGCAGCTTCATCATGGCAAATCTTTAAAATTATCGCTGAATTCGTAGAGGGATTTGAAAAATTATCGCGAATCGGCCCCTGTGTTTCCATTTTTGGGTCTGCACGCACCGCTTCAACCCATCCCTACTATTTGTTGGCTGAGGAAATTGGCAAAAAACTGACCGAAAAAGGATATGGTGTCATTACGGGAGGTGGGCCAGGTATTATGGAGGCGGGTAATAAGGGCGCCAAACTGGCCGGCGGCAAAAGTGTAGGTCTGAATATTGACCTGCCCTTCGAACAGTTTAGCAACCCCTACATCGATAGTGATAAATTGATCAACTTCGATTATTTCTTTGTTCGAAAGCTGATGTTTATTAAGTATGCACAAGGTTTCGTGGTATTACCTGGCGGTTTTGGCACATTGGATGAGCTTTTTGAGGCGCTTACCCTCATTCAAACCCGAAAAACGGGCCGATTTCCGGTGGTTTTGGTGGGAAAAAACTATTGGAATGGCCTCATCGACTGGTTGAAGGGCACAATGCTTGAGCAAGAGCGCAATATCAACCCAGCAGATCTTGATTTAATGGCCGTGGTAGATACCGCGGATGAAGCCGTACAGCACATCGAGGATTTTTACAGCAAGTTCATTCTGAGCCCCAATTTTTAATACCCATCCCCCAGCTGATCCGACATGCCAAAGGTAATGTTCAGATTCTTCGATGGAGAGAACCATACCTACAAACACAGGCTGAGGCACGTGCCCTTTGGTCTCGCACTCTCCTTAATAGCTCTTTCCCAATCAGTCGCCCAATCTCGTTTCCCTCGAGATTACTTTACGTCCCCCATCGACACCCCGCTCAAATTATCGGGTGGCTTTGCCGAGCTGCGCAACAACCACCTGCATGGTGGATTGGATTTTCGAACGGGTGGTGAAGAGGGCCGCCCCATTTATGCCGCTGCGGATGGTTATGTTGGGCGTATTCGGGTGTCAGGGAATGGCTACGGCAATTGTCTCTACATTAATCATCCCATTGGCTACACAACCGTGTATGGTCACTTATTGTCATTCGAAGAGCCCATTCGTTCGTGGGTTAATCGTCGACACCACGAATTACAAGAAAATGAACTGGATCTCTGGCTCAAGGAAGATGATATTCCAGTTAAAAAAGACCAATTACTGGCTCTTAGTGGCAATACGGGCGCATCCGGAGGCCCGCATCTGCATTTCGAAATTCGACACACCGAAACCGAGGAGCTCATCAACCCGCATTGGTTTGGCCTGCAGGTAGCCGACCATGTTCGCCCTACCTTTGATTGCATGGAAGTTGTTCCCCTTGGCCCTGGCAGTTTAGTTGGCGGGAAGCCTTCCCCACTTCGACTCCAGTTTTTACAAGACAGCACGGGTTTCTGGCGCGCAAAGAAAGAAGTAGCGGTAGCCGGTGCATGCCATGTACAGGTTAAAGTGTGGGACAAGCACACCGAAAATGAGTTGCGGCAGGGCATATACCAATTACTGCTCATTCAAGGTTTGGATACACTATACGCATTCAAAGCAGATCGTTACGCCCATTCGGAAACGCGATACGCCAATTCTGTGATGGATTATGAAGCGAAAATGCTCAACAACGAGACATTCTATCGCTTGTTTCGTTCGCCCGGCAATCACCTTCGTCTGATCAATGCTGAACTCGGCAACGGGATACTCCACCCAAAAGTTGGTACCAAAACACAATACCGTATCATTGCAACCGACTTCCTTGGTAATCAGTCGGAGGGAAGCTTCACGCTAACAGGATCCCAAAATCTTAATCCTGGATTGAAATCTGCTGCGCCCCATCGGTTCGAAACGGTGATACCACCCGATCGCGCCCTGAACATTGAACAAGATAATTTTCGAATTTATCTGCCTCCTGGAACCATCTATGATACGTTGAATACCCGCATCAGCATCCGACCAGGTCCCGCTGGTTCCCTCTCGTCGGAATATCGGATCGGCAGCCCCCGCATTCCGGTTCATCATTATTTCCCCTTGTCTTTCCGTGCACAACACGTGCCAATTAGCTTAAAAAACAAAGTTGTTGCCATCGGAACAAACATTAAGGGAGTGCAAGTGGCCCATATGGGCACATGGAAAGGCGAGTGGTTTGAAACCAAGGCCCGTCAACTCGGTAGTTTTTATTTAGCACTTGACACCATTGCCCCTCATATTCGTATGCAGGGAAAACTGAAGAGCGACACCCTACAAATCGGCAGTTCCCTATATTTTACTTGCAGCGATGCGCGTTCTGGCATCAAGAACTTTCATTTTTATGTGGGTGAATTCTGGAATAAGCTGATATGGGATGCAAAATCTGCGACCCTCACGGCACTCATCGATGAAAATGCACCTCGAGGCAATCAAATGCTCTGTTTACTTGTTATTGATGCTGTTGGCAATGAGGCCAACCTTAAAATCCCTGTTTTTATACCATGAGCAGACCTACCGTCGGACAAAAAGCACCCTCATTCAGTGGCCCCAACCAAAATGGAGCACCCATAGATTCTCAAAGCTTTTTGGGAAAGAAAATCGTGCTGTATTTTTATCCAAAAGATGACACGCCTGGCTGTACGGCCGAGGCATGTAATTTGCGCGACAACTACGCAATACTGCAAGCATCGGGCTATGTGGTATTGGGCGTGAGTGCTGATGGCGTGAAATCGCACGATAAGTTCATTCGTAAATATGAATTGCCCTTCGACCTACTGGCCGATGAAGACAAGAGCATTCATACCGCTTACGGGACCTGGGTCGAAAAAAGTATGTACGGTCGTAAGTATATGGGTACTGATCGGGTCACTTTCGTCATCGACGAGAACGGCATCATATCGGATGTCATTGAGAAGGTCGACACCAAAAACCACACCGCTCAAATCATCAAATAACGTGCGGTGTGGCTCTCAGCCACATTGCGGAGGCCATCACGCGGACCAGAATACAACACCCGACCGCCGGCCTTTCCTCCATCCGGACCCATATCGATGAGGTAATCTGCCGAGCGAATGACATCGAGGTTGTGTTCAATGATAAGAACCGTGTTGCCTCGGTCTACTAAGCGGTGCAAAACCTCCATCAGCACACGTATATCCTCAAAATGAAGTCCTGTGGTGGGCTCATCGAGGATATATAGTGTATTCCCCGTATCCCGCCGCGATAACTCCGATGCCAGCTTGACCCGCTGGGCCTCGCCACCCGATAAGGTGGTGGAGGACTGTCCGAGCGTTAAATAGCCCAATCCAACCTCTTGAAGGGTCTGAATTTTCCGATTGATCGCAGGTATTTTTTCAAAAAATTCAAGCGCATCAGAAATACTCATGTCCAGTACCTCGCTGATGGACTTGCCTTTATACCGAACCTCAAGCGTTTCCCGATTATAGCGCCGGCCGTTGCATTCCTCACACCGAACCTCCACATCGGGCAAAAAATTCATCTCGACAATGCGCATTCCAGCGCCCCCACAGGTTTCGCACCGCCCTCCTTTCACATTAAACGAAAACCGACCGGGCTTATACCCCCGAATCTTGGCTTCGGGCAATTCTGCAAACAACTGCCGGATGTCGGTAAACACGCCGGTGTAGGTACTCGGATTAGACCTTGGCGTACGCCCAATTGGTGCTTGATCGACCTCAATAACTTTATCGATGTGCTCGATTCCTTCCACCGAATCTACTCCAAGGGGACGTCGACGGCTGACTGTTAGTCTTTGACTTAAAAGGGGAAAGAGATTTTCATGAACCAAGGTCGATTTACCCGATCCCGAAACACCTGTAACACAAATTAAACTCCCCAAGGGGAAGCGCACATCTACATTCTTGAGGTTATGTCCACGTACTCCTTTGAGCGTTAGCCAATGATCGCCAGGAATTCGGGTTGCACGAAACGGCATGGTCTTCTCGCCCCTTAAATAAGCGGCAGTGAGCGATTCCATCTTGATAAATTCAGTAGGATGCCCGCTGGCCACCACTTCACCTCCAAAGCGACCGGCACCCGGGCCTAAATCAATGACATAATCACTTTGCCGGATGATCTCTTCATCATGCTCCACAACGAGTACGGTATTGCCCGAATCTCGTAGCGCTTTGAGGGAGTCGATCAATTGCAAATTATCACGCTGATGAAGCCCAATACTTGGTTCATCGAGGATGTACATGACACCCACCAGCTGCGATCCCAATTGAGTAGCCAGTCGTATTCTTTGCGATTCACCCCCACTGAGACTTCGTGCCGGTCGGTCGAGTGATAAATACCCCAATCCGATGCCCAGCAGAAAAGACACCCGGGTGCTGATTTCACGCAAGATTTCAGCAGCTACCCGAGCTTTTTGTCCGACGAAGCCCGATTCCAGTCCGTTCAGCCAACCGGAGAGATCCGACAACTCCATGGAAGAAACTTGGGCAATATTCTTGCCATCGACCAAAAAATGCAGCGACTCCGTCTTGAGGCGCGCACCACCACAACCCGAGCACACCTGAAACTGCAGAAATTCCTCCGCCCAATTCTGGAATGATGAACCTGTTGAATCGTCGCGTTGCTTTTGTAGCATGGGTATTATGCCTTCAAAGCGAACCATGCTGTTGCCGTATTCACCATAACGTCCGGGAACCTCCAGGAGGGCTTCTGAACCGTAGAGCAAAGCCTTTTTAAATCCCTCATCGAGCTGGCCCACCGGAGTACTCAAATTGGCTTTATATTTTTTGGCTAAAGCGGTCACCAATCTAAAGACCCAAATCTCACGATACTCCCCTAGTGGGGCAATTCCGCCCCCGATAATACTCAGGGAGGGATCGGGCATCACGAGTTCGGGGTCAACAACGGCCAGGCTCCCCAAACCATCACATGTCGGACAGGCACCTTGGGGTGAATTGAAGCTGAAAGTATTCGGTTGAGGTTCGTCATAGGCCACCCCGCTTTCTGGATCCATCAAAAATCGACTAAAATAACGTCCTACACCTTGCTCTTCATCCCACAATAAAACCACACCCTTCCCTTGTTTGAGTGCGAGGGCAAGCGATTCCGTCAGTCTGTTACTTCCCTCCGAGGCCACCTTTAATTTATCGATCTGCAGTTCAATTTCATGTGTTTTGTAGCGATCGAGTTGCATCCCGGCCTTCAACTCGCGAAACGACCCATCCACCCGCACACGCATAAAGCCCTGCCTTTTCAATTGCTCGAATAGTTCCTTATAATGGCCCTTTCGCGACCGCACCAGTGGGGCAAGTAATACAACATTCCGATCCGCATAATCCATGCAAATAACACGGCGTATTTCCTCTTCGGTCAGGCGCTGCATCAGGTTGCCTGTCTTATGAGATACGGCATCACCAACCCTTGCGTACAACAACCTGAGGAAGTCATACACCTCGGTTACGGTGCCTACGGTAGACCTCGGGTTTCGTCCAACAGTTTTTTGCTCGATCGAGATCACCGGACTCAATCCTTCTATCACATCCACGTCGGGGCGTTCCATTGCACCAATAAATTGTCGGGCATAGGCCGAAAAACTTTCCATATAGCGTCGCTGACCCTCGGCATAGAGGGTCTGAAATGCGAGTGAAGATTTACCACTACCGCTCAGACCGGTGATGACCACCAACTGATCGCGATTAAATTGCACATTGATATCGCGTAGGTTATGTTCTCGAGCACCCACCACCCGAACCTCGTCTGATGCGATGAATGGGTCATTTGTATTGTTGCCGGATTGTTCACTGTGAACCTCTTCTTCCCTATGCCCAGAAGTATGTTTAGAAGACGTCATTTGTCTCCTTCCGATTTCGAACTATCTGTGCTCAATTCGATTTTCAATGTTTGACCCCCCACCAATCGGGTGTTTTCCAGTGAATTCCACAGTACAATCTCGGTAACCGTAACGCCAAACATCTTGGCCACATCTTCAATTTTCTGCTTTTCTGTGACTTTGTGGCGCACGATGTGGCGTCTTTTAGCTTGCGTTGCAGCATGCTCAGGTCTGGGAACGGCCGACGGCATCTGATTAGACTGCGTGGACATCGATTCGGTTTTTGATCGATAGCCCACGCTGTCTATCGAACCCGGATCAGCAAGATCCGATAATTCTGGAAGGTCCAGCGAACCATCTGCCTCAGGTATTCTAAACGTATACGGCTGACTTCCGCCGGGTGAAGGTAAGGAATAAGAACGAATCCAGGGATTATGCGCTCGAAGGACTTTATAACTGTATCCCATCGAACGGGCCCACTGGGCTACGTCTTTAATGGCCGTATCGATCTTGATCGTCCGATTTGTTAAGGGCCCGTATTTCTGGGCTGCGGTTAATCGGTATCCGTAACTCTTGGGGTGCTCAAAAATGTATTTTGTGGCAATCAGGCGGGGTAAATACCGACTGGTCTCCTGATTCAACCAGAGCTCATAGTATTGACTCAAACCTTGTTGTTGTACCTGTTTACGAAGGCCATTCGTCCCCATATTATAGGCCGCAGCAGCCATTGCCCATGAACCGAATTCCCGCTTGGCATCCAACAAAAACCGACATGCGGCATGGGTTGATCGAATGGGATCATAACGCTCGTCGATACCTTCTTCGATCTTGAGTCCGTAGGCCCTGCCCGTCGACTCAACAAATTGCCAAAATCCAGCGGCCTGTGACGGACTCACCAAATTTGCGAGTCCACTTTCGATGACAGCTAAATACTTAAAGTCGTCTGGAACCCCATATTGTTTCAGGATAGGTTCAAATACTGGAAACCACCGAGCCGACCTTTTCATGCTGAGGACGGTTGAGGATTGGAAATAGGTATTGACCAACAGCTCTCGATCGACTCGTTCACGTACCTCCAAATCCTCCAGGGGCACTTGCTCACCTGCAAATTCCATATCATCTGGAATGGGGACGGCATGGACAGAATAGCGACTCCAGAACTCATCCAACATACGCGTTTCTTCGGAATTGCGGCTCGAAGTAGTTAACTTAAATAGAAATCCAAGCATCACAACAAGCAAAAAACCTTGCCTGAGCCGCTTATTGTGGAATAGATTCCTCATGCCCCCTTTTTAAATATTGGAACGGTAGAACATGGCTCACCAAACATGATCGATCGTGCAATCGGTTGAAGTCGCTCCAATAAGGCCAGGCCCAATTGACCCAATCGATCCCCGCCACAACCCTTCAATATAATCCGCTGATCATGGAAAGCTGAAAAATCTTCGTTCCTGATTTGGTTTATGGCTAATTGAATTCTCAATTCATGTTCTGTCCCCAAAAACGGACGAGCGCTTACCTCTACCAAATACCGACCCACCAATATGTACGTCCACGCGGGCAATAGCGCGGGGGTACTGCAAAAAAGCGCGACATCACGTTCGGCGAAGGCAGACCATTCCTGCTCCATTAAAAACAAGCGAAATTCCTTTTCTCTGAGCAACATTCCACGCTCCAATCCAAGCGCGACATCAAATACAGAGCAAAATTGACTTTCAATCCACTTTTGTGGATCAATCACTTGTAAACCGCTAAGAGCAACCCGATTGGTCAAACTCATATAACAAAACAGTACCAACGCAGAAATGCTGCAGTTGGTTCATGGTGCATCAATAAAAAAGATGACGCTCGTCTTTGATGGAGATGAGTTCCTTGCGCGCAGAGAGTCCCTCCCCAGCAACGCGCGACTTCAGTTGATTGCGCAAATTACCATGTGTTGGGCCTTGTTCTGCCTCTTTAGGCATGGGGGTAACGGAATCTACTACAACCACAAACACCCCATTATTGCCATGAATGGGCTTGCTGAGGGTCCCCTTCTTTCCACCAAAAATGAAACCCGAAACTTGAGGCTCCATTCCAATATTGTTGAGAAAACCAGATCCAAAGTTCACAGAAGCAAAGGTCTGGGCTACTGTTCCCATGCCAATGGCCATACGCTCAACGCTATTGCCTTCCTTCTTACGGGTTTCCTCTAATTTGGCTGAAATCTGCTCTGCCTTTTTATCCCGCTTATACCGGCTTTCAACAACAGTGCGAACCGCCTCAAAAGGTTTAATGCCTTTCGGTATGCTCACAGTCAAAATGGCGACAACAAACTGCTGCTGCGATTCGAACACAGGGCTCACGGCTCCGTCCTCGGAGCGAAAGGCCCAACGAACCACTTCACGCGTGTTTTCTAGACCCGACAAACCACGATCAGTTGTTTTTAAACCTTCAGCTGAGCGCTTTTCGATTCCCGATTTTTTGGCCTCTTGCTCAAAACTATCCTTGTCTTTTACCCTGGACACAAAAGCAGAGGCTGAATCATAAGCCACTCGATAAGTCTCCGTGCCCGCACTCAACTCATAAGAAACGGTGGCAAAACGTGCCATTGTGCGACCGCCCTTTTGATCCGTAATTTCGATAATGTGAAATCCAAAATCTGATTTAACCAGAACTTGATCACCCTTCTTGCCCTCAAAACAAGCATCATTGAATGGCTTAACCATAGCGCCTTCGGCAAAAAAGCCTAAATCGCCACCATTCATTCCTGAGCCTGGATCCTCACTATTGGCCTGTGCCAAGGCAGCAAAATTTCCTCCATTTTTCACCAATTGCAACAAGCTGTCTGCGCGCTTCTTAGCGGCTTCCTCCGTTTCGGTGTCTTTCACTTTAACTAAAATGTGGCGTGCTTTAACAGAGTCTGGCCGTACCATTCTGCGCGCCAAACGGGTCAGCTTAAACATATTTCCATCCTGATATACCTCACTGAGCGCACCGATGGTATCACCAAACAACCTGCTTCGGGTTTCGTCGGTCAACTCAGTTTGAGCATAGAAACGATCATCGCCAGGTTGCTCAGAATTCATGACGACGAACATAGAGTCGTCGTCGGAGGATAGCCAAGAAACGCGGATTTCATTCATTTTCTTGAGCAATGCATCACGATCCTCTGCTGAAGGTTTTACTTCAAAAACCACATAATCCAAATTTCTTTGTGCCTCCTTGCTCTTAAATTCCCAGGCATGTTCCTGATACCATTTGCGCAAATCCTCCTCGGGTGCTTCAATGCTGCTATCGGCAATTGTGCTGTAATCAACGCGCAAAAATCGTCCTGAAGCGGTTTCAAATACCTGCTTCATATAAGACTGCGCCGAGAAATTAGTTACATACAAACCCTTGGTGATGAGCGTGTTGTACTTCTCATTCTCCCGGTCCGAGACCAAGTATTTTTCAAATGCCTTCCATTTGCTCTGCATTTCCTCAGGCTGTTGGTCGATTTCTCGAAGGAATTTTAGAACTTGACTGCGATCGAAATTACCGGTTTTGGGATCTGTGAATGCTTGTTTTACAGTGGGATGAATTTGAGATCCTTGCACCATATCAAACAACTCCTCACGGGAAACAGCAAGTCCGAGGTCGGAGGTGGCGTTTTTCATGATCCGCTCGCGCACCAATTCGTTCCAAACCTGATCGCGCAGTGAAGACAAGGTCGCTTCATCAACTTTATCGGTTTTTGAATTGGCTTTATAGTTCTCAACAGCCTCGGCCACACGCTCTTCGAACATCGGTGCGGTAATCTCTTCACCATCAATTTCTCCTATAACGTTGGAGTTGCTTTGGTTGAATAAGCTGTTTTGCGAGAAAACATCCATCAATAAAAACGAAACCAAGGCCAAACCAATCAATATGACCATCAAACCGGCCTTGTTTCTAATCTGCGTGATAATTGACATTCTTAAAAAATTAAAAAGTGTGCAAAAATAAGGGAATTAAGACAAAAAACAAGAAGAATAGCGGCTTTAGCCTTTGCATCCTTTTCCTATTCGGGTTCTACCCGAATCAAACGCACCAAATCGATTCGCGTGCGGTTAACTTTGATGACGACACACCGATAACCTGGAAGTTCAATTTCCTTATTCGCCTCGGGAATGTCGGGGTCCTGCTCGAGAATGAGACCGCCGAGCGTGGTGTAGTCGCCTATTGGTAAATTCAAATCATATTGTTCGTTTAGGTAATCTACCTCCAACCGAGCCGAAAACAGATATTCATCCGCGCCAACCATTTGCTCAACGAGGTCTTCAGAATCATGTTCATCTTCTATTTCTCCAAAAATCTCTTCAATCAGGTCTTCCACCGTAACAATTCCGCTGGTTACACCGAACTCATCCACCACCAAAGCGATACTCTTCCGATGAACATTAAACTCCCTGAGCAACTCCATTGCCGGTTTGGTTTCCGGCACAATGGGAATGGGCAGGGTAACAGAAGCGATGTCTTGAGCGGCGCCCAACATCGATTGAAAGTGAACATAGCCTGTGATGTGGTCGATCGTTCCTTCATACACCAAAATCTTGGAATGTTCTGATTCTGCAAATAACTTCCGCAACCGGTCAGGTGATTCTGTGATGGCCACTGCCACCAATTCTGTACGCGGCACCATACAGGTTCGAACTTTGACTTCTGTAAATGAGAGGGCATTCTGCAAATACTCCAGTTCGGCTGCGCTTTCGCCCACGCTACCATCAACATGACCCGATTTATCCTGCAACAAATGGTCGAGATCCTGTTTTCCGAAAATCAACCGTTCGTCGTCTTTGCTTAACCCGAAAAGACCAAGCAAGGCGCGACTAATCCAAACTACACCTTTCACAAGGGGGTAAAATAGAAAATAACATACCTGAATGGGCAAAGCGAGCGACATGAGCAAGCGGTCGGCGGCCATTGTGAATAAACTTTTGGGTAAAAACTCACCGAAAATCAAAACGACCAGGGTTGATAACACGCTCTGAGCGAGAAGTTCTAAAGAAGGGGTCGAATAGGTAGCGCCCAACCAGGCACGAACGGGCTCTTGAAGCAGGGCAGACATCACAGACCCGTAGACCACCAGTGCGAAATTATTGCCCACCAAAATGAGTCCTAGGAATTCAGCGGGTCTGTGCACGAAAGCCGACATAATTCGCCCCCCCAACTGCCCTTGCTTGTTCTTTAATTCGATCCGAAAGCGATTGGCGGAAAAGTAGGCTATTTCCATGCCCGAGAAGAAGGCTGAAAACGCTAAGGCCAAAATAATAATGATAACATCCATTTCTGCAAAAATACGCAAGCGTTGATGCATCCGCACCCGTACAGCCTATTGCTGCACTTTAAAAGACCCCCGGGTATTGATAATGCGATAATTTTCGAAACGATCATCGGACTCTAGCCCATCCCCATACAAAACCTCATCGGGGCGTACAATGCGCACATAAGCATCACTGCTGATGCGCCCTTTTTGTTCCTCCCACTGTAATCGCTCAGTAAAAAGTGTATCGCCCTCGCTGTTCGTTACCACCACATTTCCTCGTGCTTGCATCAACCGCTTACGGGGGAATCGGAAAGCCTCTCGGGCCGTGAGGTAACTATTGACCCGACCATTTTGATCGTAGAAAGTCGCTTTAATGCCCCGAGTCATTTCTACCACCGGGTCATTTCCCTGTCGCCGCACAACCAAGGGGGCCTGAAGCACCACTTGCACCCGTCCAGAATCCGAAAAGATCAATTCCACGTCGCGCGCAATTTCTACGCCTACCTCCGGAGGCTTTGGAACATTTCGTTCTTTTTTTGTGCAGGAACAGATAACAACCGTCAGCACGCCAAGGTAAAGCGCGGCGGGTCTAAGCAGCATCAAACCGTTATCGAACACACGGTGATCAATTCCGGGCCCTTACGGTTGTACCTTCATTGATCCAACAGCCCACGGAATAGCCGCTTCCAATGGTGATGCTCTGAAAAAACAACGCTTCTTTATCCGGAAAATAACCGGTGTATTTACTGATTCTCTGAGCGGCCTCATCGGCACACGAAGGATCAACTTCACGTGCTTTTTTGTATTTATCTACGGCAGCCCAATAAACCGATTGCGATGCGATTCCCTCTCCGCACCGACCGGCGCTCGAGGCATACAAATCACCGATAAAAATATAGGGTTTTCCCCAATCAGATCGGTATTTGATGGCCTCCTGAGCCATTTGCCTGGCCTTGGCGTGTTGATCTTGGTCGCTGTAGATAGCAGCCATCTCGTAGCAGTATTGGGATTTGGTTGAGTCATTTTGTGCAGCGGTAACGGCTTTCTGATAATAGCCTATTGCTTTCTCCATCTGATCCTTCTGCTTGAACATACGCGCCAACAACAAAGCCAGTCGCTCTTCACCCGTATCTTCTAAACGACTCTCGGCTACCTGAACAAAAATCGGCTCCTGGGTACATCCCTTTCCGATTAACATTCCATAAACCAAATCGCGCAGTTTTTTGTCGCTTGGGTTGGCCTGATATCGAGAACCGAAATTTTGTAGGATGTCCTGGCAATCTTTCACCAAGTTGCCTGCTAAATCGGCATCAAGCACCTGCTTGGCTTGGTTAAACTTCTCCGCCTCCTTGCCTGTACTATCTTTTGAATTGGCTATGTTGAAATCCGCAGTTTGATTGAGTTGGTTGTAGACATCTACCGCCACCGATTTATCGAACTTCCCAGCAGCAACCTCTTTGAGGACCGTTTTGAAATAGTTGGTTAGTACGTAGGATTCCACGTCGTTGCCACCCAATTCCAACGCTTTTTTGAAGGTATTCATCACTTCAACATTAGGCTCCGGGCGAAGTGCCAATAAATCCACGCCCTTTCTCGCTGTTGTGGAAGCCGCCGATTTCGGGAAAGCGAGAATACGGGCATCATAAATTTTAATAATAGTATCAATCAACTGCTCCTTCCGGGAGGCAGACGGGTTCTCGGCCAAAAAAGCCTTGTACATGATTACGCCGTCGATGTGCGTTTGCTCCCGCGCACAAGGGGCTTTGTCGAAAACATACATCCATGACTCTAAAGCGGATGCATAATTTTTTTGTTTAAAAAATTCGCGATAGACCGAAATGCTCTGGATGGCCTTTACACTATCGGCACCAAACTTCTGAGTACATGGGTTGGTTTGGGCCCTGGCTGATGTGAGTCCGAGGGTAAAAATAAACAGGATGAACAGTTTGCGTGACGTTTTCATGATGGGCTATGTTTATATGAGAATAGTAAAATGATGAGCTGATGTTATGATTAATGGATGAACGCTAAAACGCGTAAAGGTCTTTATTGTTTCCTGCAAAATCCCCGCCAAACTTGAGTGGACTGTGCAATTGGGCGGCAAATATCCAAATTTTCGGGCATGATTAATCGTATCTACGCTTAATAAACCATGTGTCGTTGAGGGTAAGCCCCAAACTGAGCCGAATCATCTGTTCCCGAACCAAGCCTTGGTTGAGCGTGCCTCTTTGGGCCACTTCGAGTGATGCGTGCAGCATCGGTTGCGATAGAATTCGGCGAACAGGAATTCCCATCCCCAGACTTAATCCCAGCTCATCGATCGACTGGCCCATGATGGCCACAGGCCCCTTCTGGAACCTCAGGCCCATCCGGTAGCGAATTGATTTGAGTCGACTGTCACCTTTGTAGCGATCCCATGCTGGGGTAAACTGGAATCCGCTGCGCACAAACCAAGAATTATTTAGTGAGTCCGTTGCATCGGCAAATCTGAACCTGCTCCAAGAAGTTTGCCCACCATCGCCCATCCACTGCCACCTCCGGTTGATGCCCCAATGAAAACCAGCCGACCATCCCATCGGAATGTTCATGGCCACCCCTTCTCTGCTTGTATTTTGCAGGGTGTCGCGTACAATCAAGTTGCTCCCCTGGTAGGTGAAGCGATCGGCCACAACAGACTGCCGAACATTGAATGTGGCGGGTAGGTCTACCGACAGACCAGCCTGGATAAACCGAAAACCAGTGGTTTGCTCGCGTCCTGATGGGGCGCGGCCTGAAGCGGATGCCGTTTTATTGGCATCAAATACACGTCTGTATTGAAGTCCTGTCGTGAATTGAACATCAGAGATCCGTGCTTGTTCGGTCATGCGTAGGTTGTAGCGAAATAAACTATCCTGAAAGGGGTAAACTTGCAGTCGCTCTTGTCCCTTACTCCCGAAAACCCAACGTGTGGAGAGGCCAACGTGCCAATGCTTACTTAAAGAAAAACCATGAACCCACAGCACTTGGTTGAGGCCTCCTTTGCCTCTGAATTCTTCACGCCACTGCGCAAAGCCCGAGTCGACTTGCTGCACGACCTGATAATTCACGAAAGAATAGGGCATAAATCCGAAAGCTGTTGACCAACGGCGCGAAACGGGGAAACCCACCAACAAATAAGAAAAATTGAGATTGGATCGATCTAATTCGCGTTGACCATCACTCAGTCGGGCAAAATAGCCAATACTGCCCATCTCCAGGCTTGTTAAACGCACCCCTGATAATCCGGCTGGGTTGTATACGTTCAATGAGGTTGAATCGAACCAGCCTGTGAGTGCTGAACCCACCGCCTTGTGTTGGGCCAGGGTGGGCAACTGCACATCCCCAGCTCCATATAATGAATATGGTGACCCCAAATTGAGTGCTTGCCCCAGTGATTGAAAGGGCACAAAACCAATGAAAAACAGGAGCAGGGGCGCCGTAGCGGTAAAAATCCTCTGTATAAATGGATAACTTTTGATCGCTGTTTTATTTAGTTGATGAAAAAAAGGCCGAACTAAAGCATGGCATGCAAACCAATTAACGCAAGATTGGGCGCGGCAAATATCCTCTCTTCTGGGCTTATTTCAAAAAAATGTGCATCTCCCCCAGTGAGAATGAGTTGTGCTTGAGATGAAGGGTCATTTTGATGCAGGAAACTCCGCCAAAAACCGCGGATTTCATGACGAACACCCTCCACAACGCCCCATTGAAGCGCGGACTCAGTATTCTTCGCAGGGATATTTGCACCTGCATCTAAATCGGGGGGTGAAACCAAAGGTAATCTATCCGTATACTGGTGCATCGACGACCAACGCATGGGTAAGCCAGGGCTAATGTACCCGCCCAGGTGGACCTGATCGGGGCCAATCCAATCATAGGTGATGCAAGTACCCAATGAGACCACCAGCCTCGGAATTCCGGGGCACAGCACATTAGCGCCGTGCACCAACATCTTACGATCACTTCCAAGGGTTTCCGGGGTCGAGTATTGGGTCTTGAATGGAAGTGGATCCTCCTTTCGGATTACATGAATGGAGGACAACCCCCGTTGGATCAGCCAATTCTTCAGCTGTTCTTCCGGGTAGCCCACCGAACATACTACTGTGCGATTGGGTAGTGCGGGGAGGGCCCCCGCTCCAAACTCCGGCACTGGAATGTGCCAAACTTCGATGAGACGTTGCCCGGAAAACCAACCCGCTTTAATTCGTGAGTTGCCAGCATCTATGGCCAAGGCATCGCATTGAGACAAATAATAAAAGCCATCTGAGCCATCCTCCATGAGGGTGTCCATGAGGTTGGGCCAGCGACGCAGTTTTGGTGGGTGGTCTAATGGCATATTATTCATGGTATTGAATGTTCGAACTGGGGCGAACACATTCCTTTGGGGAATCCCATTCTGGAGCTTCGCATTCTGGCCCCGACAGATCATGTCGGCAAAGCGGATGCAGCCCACTCATGCTTTGCTGACCGTCGAAGAGCATTAAGGCCCCCGTCTTCGGATCGATTCCGTCTATTCGTGCCCGGATTTTCTTTCCCCCGATCAGAAAATCACAAAATTCACCCATGCCCCATAGTCGATCTGTGTAGCCTTCCGCTATAGTCTCTGATTCATTGCTTTTGACTTTTCTTAACCAATATTGAATGTTCTGGATGGCCGTTTGCAAGACCTCATGAAGCGACACTTCATGGGTCGTTTGGGCTTTTAGGGATGTTGCCTGCGCCAGGTGTGGCCCGAAATGGACTTGGTTGATGTTGAGTCCGAAACCAATGGCTGATTGTCTACACAGCATACCGGTCATTTGGTTTTCGATGAGTATCCCGCCCCACTTTCCACCACGGTCTGGAATGGATTGCTCCATTTGATCGGGTGATTTAATTTCTTTTACTGACTCATTTGTCGTTTTTACTGACTCATTTGTCGTTTTTACTGACTCATTTGTCGTTTTTGCAACTTTTTCGGCGGGCGCATCGACTGTAGAAATGTTCGGACTCATCTTTTTGGGCAAGCACCAAAGATCGTTGGGCCATTTGATTTTTGAACGCGAACCCATCCACTGTTTTCCTGTGTCGCAGAGCGCACAGGCTACCGCCATATTCAGCAAAAGTGCAGAAGAAGCCGGTAGGCCATCCCCTTCGATAAGCCAAGTGCAAAGGAGGTTCAAACCGGCATCACTTTCCCAAGTCTGCCCTCTTTGTCCCCTTCCCGCCGTTTGCTGACCCGCCACGAGCAACAAGCTCTTATGGGCCGTTAACTCGGCCATCCTCAATGCCTCAGCGTTGGTGGAGTCGATTTGATCGAGGTAAACGGGACTGCCCGGATGTTCTGGCCACTGGGTATCGCCTATTTGCGGGATAATCACCTATTTTTGCACAAAATAAAGAAAATAGTGGGTAAAAAACAATTACAGGAATCAGCTTTAGCCGGCGTGGCTTTGGAGGGGATCCTGGAAAAAAAAGGTCGGGGGGTAGTTCAGTTGGATTTACGAAACATCACCGACCGGCCAGCTGATATTTTTCTGATCGCGGAGGCTGAGTCGGGTGTTCAGGTCAGAGCAATCGCCGATTCGGCTGCTGAGCGGGTTTGGGAAATTCTGCAAATTCGTCCGCTCGGCGTAGAGGGCAAGGAACACGGTCAATGGGTGTTGATTGATTTTGGCGAGGTGGTGGTTCATGTGTTTCAATCTGAACTTCGTCGATTCTATGATCTCGAGGACCTTTGGAACGATGCCCTTCGCTCGGACTATGTTTCGTGATTCGAATTGTTTCATAAACTATTTCCAATTGGCAAACGTTTGCTTTTGAATAAACCCATTCGAACCAACCCGCCCCTGTATGGCCACAACCAATAAGAAAAGAGACAACAAAAAAGTTGCTGATAAACAGCCAAAATTCAACTTCTACTGGATCTATGCGTTCATCGCCTTGATCTTTGTCGGAATGATGTATATCGGAAACTCTGCGGAAACAAGGCCTGCGGCGTGGAGTGACCTTGAGATAGCGCTCCGTGAGGGTGATGTTAAAAAAATGATTGCATTTCGGCAGGAAGACATCATTGTACTGGAGATCACGTTGAACACGGAAAGCCTAAAAAAAGAAAGGTATAAAGGACTGAAGCCTGCTGGTATGGGTACGAGCGGTGCAGCGCTACTGATTAAAGAAGGATCTGAAGAGATATTGGCCAAAAAACTCGACCAAATACAAGAAAAACTACCGGACGACAAAAAAATGGAGATCCGTTGGGAAAGTCGCCACAGTTGGTTTTCGGACCTTTTGGGGTTCTTACTTCCCATGCTGCTTCTACTCGGATTGTGGATGCTGCTGATGCGACGCTTTGCTGGTGGTGCCGGTGGAGGGGGTGGGCAACTGTTCAATATTGGGAAGTCGCGCGCTACGCTGTTCGACAAAAATGCGCGTGAAAACACAACCTTCAATGATGTTGCCGGTTTGGATGAGGCCAAACTTGAAGTTATGGAGGTGGTCGATTTTCTGAAAAGTCCCAAAAAATACACCAGCCTCGGCGGCAAAATCCCCAAAGGCGTGCTCTTGGTGGGCCCCCCTGGTACGGGGAAAACCCTGCTGGCCAAAGCGGTGGCAGGCGAAGCCCAAGTTCCCTTCTTTACCCTAAGCGGCTCTGATTTCGTGGAGATGTTTGTGGGCGTTGGAGCAAGCCGGGTTCGAGACCTGTTTAAGCAGGCACGAGAGAAAGCACCGTGTATCATTTTTATCGACGAAATCGATGCCGTGGGCCGATCTCGTGGCAAAAATCAAATTATGGGCGGTAATGATGAGCGGGAAAGTACGCTCAATCAACTGCTGGTAGAGATGGATGGATTCTCATCGGAAATTGGGATCATCATGATGGCTGCCACGAATCGCCCCGATGTCTTGGATGCTGCTCTTTTGCGACCTGGTCGCTTTGACCGGCAAATCACTGTTGACCGTCCTGACATCAAGGGGCGAGAAGAGATATTTAGGGTTCATCTGAAGCCGCTGAAGCTTGCCCCTGATGTGGATGCTGGTGTTTTGGCGGGGCAAACTCCTGGATTTGCGGGGGCCGAAATCGCCAATGTTTGTAACGAAGCGGCCCTGATCGCGGCCCGAAAATCGAAAAAACAGGTGGAAATGTGCGACTTTCAGGAAGCGGTAGACCGTGTAATCGGCGGACTTGAAAAGAAGAACAAAATCATATCCCCCGAAGAAAAGCGGATTGTCGCTTATCATGAGGCCGGGCATGCCGTGGTAGGTTGGTTTCTCGACAGCACCGATCCCCTGGTTAAGGTTTCGATCGTGCCAAGAGGCATCGCAGCGCTTGGCTACGCCCAGTATCTCCCAAAGGAACAGTACCTATACACCACAGAGCAATTACTCGATTCTATGTGTATGACTTTAGGGGGCCGCGTTGCTGAGGAAATTGTTTTTGGCCGCATTTCAACTGGAGCACAAAATGATTTGGAACGGGTTACCCGGATGGCCTATGGGATGGTGACCCTCTACGGCATGAACCCGAAGGTTGGGCCCGTGAGTTTTCATGATCCCACCGGTGAATACCAGTTTAGAAAGCCCTATTCGGAAGACACTGCGCGCATAATCGACGAGGAGGTGCGCTTGCTCATAGAGAAAGCCCTCGACAAAACGCGCACGTTGATTAAAGAGCGAAAAGAGGAATTGGAAAAAATCGCACAAGAATTGCTTGTAAAAGAGGTCATATTTCAGGCGGACCTGGTGCGATTGGCTGGCCCTAGACCGACCACTGAAACCCATCTTTCCGAGGAAATTCCACAGGTGGCTAGTTTTCCTGTTACAAGCCCTGCTTCGGGCACGCCTGGGGAACTTGCCTCTAACCCTATGGATAATGAAACTGCTGATATGGCGCATGCATCCGCCAAAAAGGGGGATGAAACAATCCCAATGAACCAGCAACGAACTGCTTCAACCATTGAAACCTCTGAAAATCTGCTCAAAGAGCATCCCAGCGATAAAGTGGGTGGCACAGCAAACGGCACCAACAATACAGCAGACGACACCAACCAATCATAGATGACAGGCCTTCGCGAGGTTACGGCCCGAGAACGGGTTTTAAAGCACATCCGAAAGGGATTGATTCACCGTGTTTCCGCGTCTAGTCTGCGCGGACCATCTGAACTGGGGAATTCTCCCACCGATCAGGAGGATACGGCTGTTGTTTTTGCCCGCAAAGTAGTTCAATCAGGTGGTCAATTCGCCTATTGCAGCGATACCATGGAGCTGCGGGACACGCTGGTTGAATTAACCTCCTTGCACCCCGAGTGGACACTGGTCTGTTATGAAGAATCATTGTGTCGGTTGTTGGATGGCTTGGGAATTGGATTTTCACAACCCGTACATACACCCCGCCAACCCCACTTTCGCTTGTTGTCGTCGGAATATCTGATTGCCGAGGAAGGCGCTGTTTTGGTGGCGCCCGGCGGCCCAAACCCATTAGCGGATCAATCAGGCGCAGCGACATTGGTGGTGGTGGGCTTTACGCATCAACTCACTGCACGTTTAGGACAAGCCTTGCAGCTTTGGGTAGAAGCACACGGCGCAAAATTGCCATCTATGGGCGTACTGCTTCAGTTGGCTGGCCATACACGCACTGCCGATCATCCAAAAACGGCGTCACACGAGCCATCGTTATTGACCCAGGCCGCTCGAAACCGAGAGATATTTGTTTGTCTGATCGAATTATAGCACGTTCATGAGCGGTGGTTCCGTATTTTTCTTGAGCGATTTTCACCTTGGAATACCGAATGTCGATGAAAGTCGTGTTCGGGAGCGTAAAATCGTAGGCTTTTTAGAAGAAATTGCCCCGCGCATGGATACTTTGTGCCTGGTGGGCGATGTTTTTGATTTTTGGTTTGAATACAGGCATGTAGTACCCAAATACTACACACGTCTTTTGGGTACTTTGGCCCGTATGACCGATTCTGGCATCTCCATTCACTTTTTTAAGGGCAACCATGATTTATGGACTTTCGGATACCTGCGCGATGAGATTGGTCTTGAAGTGCACCACGACGTATGGACCCCTGAATGGGGTGGAAAAAAGTTTTATATCGCACACGGAGATGGTAAGGGGCCGGGCGACAAAGGCTACAAGCGCCTGAAAAAGATCTTCCACCATCCACTCAACCAACGTTTATTTTCATGGTTGCATCCCGATTTGGGCCACAGCCTGGCCCGAAGCTGGAGCGATCATAGTCGGGTGGCGGCTCCGTCCGACGAATCGTTCTCCGCAGACAATGAGTGGCTGTATCAATACTGCCTTCGCAAATTGGAACATGAGCATTTCGATTATTTTGTATTTGGACATCGTCATCTACCCATCTACACAACTGCAGGGGAAAGCAGCCTGTATATCAATTTAGGCGATTGGATTCAGTTTCAGACCTACGCCGAATTCGACGGTAAGTGCTTGGAATTGTTGCAATATCCCGATCAAAGCCTGGCGGGCTACGGTCGCGGACGTTGATTGTTTGATTTATTTACCTACTCCAATCAGAGGAATTTATACCGCTTAGGTCGGGTTCCTTGTATTTTTGCACGATGCTTGACCAATATCCCGCCATACGTGCGCGTTTTATAGACACCGGATTGCAGCTACAGGATCCGGCGGTTTTCGCTGATATGTCGCGATATACCGAACTCAACCGTAGCTATCGCGAATTGGAAAAATTGGTACAGGCCTTTGAGGCCTACGAAAACCTTTTGTCGAATATCTCGAACAGCCGAAGGATCCTGGACGATGAAAGTGACCCTGAATTTCAGGAATTGGCCCGTCAGGAGTTGTTGGCCTTGGAGGAGCGGCTTCCACAACAAGAACTTGAATTGCGTCTGCTTTTGGTGCCACGAGATCCGGAAGATGACCGCAACGCTCAATTGGAAATTAGGGCCGGGACTGGCGGTGATGAGGCCTCACTGTTTGCCGGAGACTTGGCGCGGATGTACACCCGTTATTGCGAAAAGAAGGGATGGCAAATCCAGGTGTTAGACATGAATGAGGGTACAGTTGGTGGATTTAAGGAAATCATTTTCAAAGTGAGTGGGCCTCAAGCTTATGGTACGCTGAAATACGAATCGGGGGTACACAGGGTGCAACGGGTGCCCGACACTGAGGCTCAGGGGCGTATACACACCTCCGCAGCCACAGTAATGGTAATGCCCGAAGCGGCCAGTTTTGATGTAGTGGTCAATCCTGCTGATGTGGAATTGCAAACCAGTCGCTCTGGCGGAGCGGGCGGGCAAAACGTGAATAAGGTGGAGACGAAAGTGCAGCTGACCCATAAACCAACAGGAATTGTAGTGACCTGCCAGGTGGAGCGATCCCAGTTGGCCAATCGCGAACGAGCGATGGAAATGCTGAGAAATAGGCTCTATGAACTAGAATTCAACCGCCGACAGGAGGCAGACCAAAGCAAACGGCTAAGCCTGGTGAGCAGCGGCGACCGGTCAGCCAAAATCAGAACCTACAACTACCCGCAGAGCCGGGTTACCGATCACCGCATTGGAATGACCCTTTATTCACTCGACACCTTTCTTGGTGGAGACATCCAAGAAATGATCGACGCACTAGAGTTAGCAGAGAATACCGAAAAGATGAAATCGGGGGTTTAGGCGAGCAGGAAAAAAGTAGGACAGTAGCAGGACAATAGCAGTAGAGTAGGAGGACAATAGCAGGACAAGTGCAACCGATCGTCTTAGAACTTATTGTTCATTAATACCTTTATAAATCTGTTTGTGTTATTTATACGAATGAAATAAATACCGGTGGCCAGGGCGGTTAGATTGGGATGGAAACGCTCGTGCTCAATGATTTGAGTAGCTACGATTCGGCCAGTGGGTTCCATCCATTCCAGCGATCGTCCAATCCCATCAGCCGAAACTTCAACTATTGTTTCGCTGCTGATCGGATTCGGGTATATCTTTAGATGAGTGGTCCATTCCGTCTCACCAGGCACCGATGTGGTGTTGCGCGGTGCAATTTTGACAATTCTGTGGGTGTAGGGTTGGGTATTGCTCCAGGAATTGCCGTTGGTGGCTAAATATAGATTGCCAGCAGGATCGGCGCAAACATCTCGGAGCCGACCATACCAATTGGTTAGGTATTGAACCTCCGACACCAAGGCCCCGGTGTCGTTTTGAAGACTGAGCACATATAAGCGTGCATTTTTTAGGGCAGTTAGCAGAATCTTATTGCGAAAAACAGGGAGCGCATTGTTGTTGTACCACATCATTCCACCGGGAGCCATGGTGGGTGTCCAGGCGACAATCGGTTCGCGGACATTGTTTTGGGAACAATATTGGGTTTCAGTCGGCTGATCACAAAAACCCGCCACTGTTGGCCAACCATAGTTGCCCCCCGGCGCAAGAACATTCACCTCATCATCGGTCGTGGGACCGTGCTCAGAAATATAAACCTTTCCATTTAAAGGATGGTAAAACATCCCCTGAGCATTACGGTGCCCATATGTGTATACAAGGTTTCCTGGAAACGGATTATCGGCAGGCACACTTCCATCCGGGCGCATGCGAAGCACCTTCCCCGGCAATTGCTGGAGATTGAGCGGGGCCGATTGAATTTGTGCATCCCCTGTGGTCATGAGCAGACTTCTGTCGGGCAAAAACAAGAGGCGGCTTCCGTTGTGGGTTGTATTTCCTGGAATATCGTTGAGGAGAACCTCGGGGCTCGTGAGCAGTCCGCCCGTTTCATTATAGGTATAGCGCACCAATCGTTCACGAATGTTGCTGCCTGTTAAATAGGTATAAACCAGATAGACCCATGGCGTATCGGCAAACGACGGGTATAGTGCCATTCCGAGTAGTCCGGATTCACCGGAGGCCTGGCAATCGGCGAGCGTCAGCAACACTTGCTGTTGCCCCGTTTGCGGGTTCACCCGGCTCACCCGACCGAAGCGCTCAGTCATCCAAATATGGTTATCGGGTCCCCAAATGATGGTCCAAGGAATATCAATACCCGAAATGACCGTAGAAGTATCGACTAAGGTGCCGCCAATATTGACTTGGGCGTTTAGGTTATGGGTGTGCATCACCATCAGCCACACCATAATGAAAATACATATAAATCGTCTCATAACATTTTTCATTTTAACAATTAAATGGGCAGCATGTGCAAAAATAAACGATGCTTGCCAATAGACGAGCCCTTATTTTTGTTAAATGAATCAAAGCTACAATGAACGAATGGATCAGCGCTTGGTAGCGGTGATGAAGGGCCTGGTAATGGACGCAACCCGTAAGGCCTCGTCGGGACATCCCGGGGGTGCTTTTTCCTCCGCAGATTTTGCTGCTATCCTATTCAGAGAATACCTCAGATTCGCTCCGCAACACCCAAAATGGCACAATCGGGATCGTTTCGTGTTGTCTGCTGGCCACGAATCGATGTTATTGTATAGCCTATTACACCTGATGGGGTTGCTCTCAAAAGATGAAATAAAAGCATTCCGCCAATTCGGCAGCCTCACCCCCGGGCATCCCGAAGCCCACCTGACTCCAGGGGTAGAGGCCACCACAGGGCCACTCGGACAAGGAATAGCGATGGCCGTGGGGATGGCTGTTGCTCAGCAACAACAAGAATCAGTTTTGGGGCGTGAATTTGGGGGTAATCGGGTATTCTGCTTGGTGGGCGACGGAGACCTTCAGGAAGATGTTGCCCTCGGTGCCTGTCAGCTCGCCGGCCACTGGGCACTCCATTCTTTGGTGGTCTACTACGACAAAAACGATAAGCAAATCTCGGGTCATACAGATCGTGTTAGCTCAGTCAATTTTCCTGCGCTGTTTCGCGCGATGCAATGGGAGGTATTAGAAATCGACGGTCATGATCACCGGGCTATACGTCAGGCACTCGATTTCGCCTGCGCTCGCGGGGAAGGTAAGCCCTTAATTATTATAGGGCAGACCGTAATGGCCAAGGGGGCTGCCACCATGGAGGGAAGCCACAAAACCCACGGTGAACCGCTGAAGACCGACGAAATCGCGGCCACCAAAACACGCCTTGGCCTCGATCCCGAGGATTTTTTCCAGGTACCTCTAGAAATATTGGATTATTTTCAGTCGCACATTCGCTCGTTTAACAGGCAGGCCGAGGAATGGGACCAGATGGTTTCCCGAAAAAGGAAAGAAGATGCCGATTTTCGGGTAATTTACGACCAATATTTTGCCGAAACACCCATAGAATGTGATCTGGCTGCTTCTCCCGCCGGCACCCAGGTGGCCACGCGGGTGAGCTTTGGCAAGGCCTTGGAATCGATGGGTAGGAAATCGAATTCGATCATGGGCGGATCAGCCGATTTAGAACCCTCCAACAACACAGCGGCCTTTGCCGCCGCAGTTGGGGAATTCAGTCCATCCAACCGAAGGGGTCGTAACCTTGCCTTTGGCGTCCGCGAATTTCCTATGACGGCTATTGGAAACGGCATGGCCTTATACGGGGGATTTTTACCATTTGGGGCCACCTTTCTTACGTTCAGCGACTACTCACGCAATGCCATACGCATGAGTGCGCTGATGGAACTCCCGGCACTGCACGTTTTTACCCATGACAGCATATTTCTGGGAGAAGACGGACCAACCCATCAATCGGTGGAACATCTGATGAGCCTCCGCCTCATTCCGCAGTTGCAGGTATGCCGGCCGGCCGACGAGCGCGAAACCCTGGCTTGCATGCGCGTCTGGGGCCGTGGCGGAAAGCGCCCCATGCTGTTGGCACTCACTCGGCAGGCTGTGCCCGTTTTAGAAGGCCCTGTTGAAGTGGAGCGTGGCGCCTATGTTTGCTATGATACAGGGGCGGATTCAATGAACCATCCTATAGACTTGATGATCTACGCCAGCGGTTCCGAGGTTTGGGTGGCGCGAGAAGCTGCTCTACGGCTGAGCCAGATCCGGGGTATTCGGATTCAAGTCGTGTCTGTTGTGTGCTGGCTTTGGTTTGAGGAACAAGACGAACAGTACCGCGCGCAAATTCTTCAGCAGAGTGTTCGTGCCCGGGTTTCCATCGAGGCGGGGAGCACCTTGGGTTGGCAGCGGTTTACGGGGATGAACGGATTAAACATCGGGGTCGATCGTTTTGGTCATTCCGCACCGGCTGAGGCACTTGCCGCTCATTTTGGGCTCTTGCCTGAACAAGTAACTCAGCGGATTGGCGACTACCTAAACCATTTGAGCGCTTGAAAACGGCATCGGTCAGTGACGGGTCTCCAACGAAATCTGCTGACCGTCTGGGTATACTGTTATTGGGATGCCTCATGGCACTTCCTTTGCTACCCGAATACTTGGTGGGCTATGTGCTGATCGCTTGGTTCTCTTGGCGCTTGTACAAGCGGAACTTAAAAGATGCCTTTATCCACATCCCCAGTTCTTTTTTGTTCATCCTACCCTACTTTATATGGTATTTTTGGCGGTGGTCGGCCTCGGATTGGAACGTGGATGGGGGGCGAATTTTGGCCATGCACCTGCAATGGGTCCTGTTTCCCCTACTGCTCTACGGCCTTCATCAAGACCTGTTGGGTGCTTTTCAAAAGCTTGTTCATTGGCTGTGGGTTCTTGTTGTTTTGACTGCAATCGCTCTTATTGTAGAAGGTGGCATAGAATGGACGCTCCGTGATACACCCATTTTGGGCTTCTCAGATCATCCCCTGTTCTACATCGGACTATCAGATCCGCTCATGCATCCTGGTTATTTGTCGATGATCGTCGCTGTATTTATGGTTGTGGCCTCTGCGGTTCCTCGTCCGCCTTGGCTTACGAAATGGCGCTTTCTAATCGGTCAACTTTTTCTATTGACATTCATCGTGATGCTCTCATCTCGGATGATTATGGCCGCATTGCTGTTGACTTGGCCTTTGACTGGCTTTTTTCAGTCGTTATTCAATCGAAAAGGTCTCCGCGCCACCGGCTTTCTTGTTTTGCTTCTGGCCCTTATATTCGGACTTGGTCTATTACCAGAGCCGATAGACAGCAGAATTCGAGAATTATCGCGCATTGAATATCAAATAAACGCGCAAAACCTCGAAGATTTTTCCGGTGTTACAATCCGATTGGCGGAGTGGAAAGGGGCATTGCTTGCCATAAAAAATGAACCCCTGCTGGGGCATGGTCCAGGTTTAGGCCATTATGCCCTGATGAATGCCTATGATGAATTGGGATTTCAAGTGGGCCGTCGTTTTGAATTCAATGCCCACAATCAGTACCTGCAAACATCCCTGGATTTGGGTTGGCCTGGCACGCTGCTCATGATCTTGTCGGTTTTGGCCATCGCCTACCCGTATGGATCCACCAGAAATCGATTGGTTCTGTGGTTTTTGGTTTTCTTTCTGCTTTCATCGATTACAGAAAGTACGCTCCTGAGGCAAAGAGGTGCTGTGATGCTGGCCCTCTATCTCCCATTATTTGGATTCATCGCACCCAAGAAAGTTGGGGATCAGGCATAAAGTGCCCCCAAAATCCGGTCGACTTGTTGCTGATTTGGCTGAAGGGGATGCTCCGCCATTTCCTTGAATAATGACTGAAGCGCCAGGCATTCATCGGTACGTAAACGATCTCCTGCTATGATATGCTCCGCTCGGATTCGCCTGGGGTCGGCTGGATCCAAAAAAAGTACCGAAACCAACAGGTCGTTTGTAAAATTTCTTTCCATATAGTGGTATTCTTAAAAATCATGACCAAAAAACGCAAATATTGTCTCCTTGGTATAATCTATCTTTGCGAAAAAAAGATGACGATTATTTTGTTTTTTGTTGGGCTGGCTCTATTGGTATTGGGGTCCGACTGGCTCGTGCGGGGTGGTTCGGGGCTGGCTAAGAAATTTCGTATTCCTGACATTGTAATAGGCCTGACCATTGTTTCGATGGGAACATCTTTACCCGAATTATTGGTGAGTTTGATTGCAGCCCTCAAAGGAAGTTCCGATATCGCTATGGGAAATGTCGTAGGCAGTAATATTGTGAATATTTTGTTCATTCTGGGATTATCAGCTTTGATTGGCCGGCTTACCGTTCAAAAAAATACGACATTCGTGGAAATCCCCATCGCCCTTGGCACTGCACTGTTACTCACCCTGATGGGGGTAGTTTCAGCCGATTCTACCGCAAAAACAGGGAGTTTAGGGCAAACACATGGCATCATTCTTCTGGTGTTTTTTGCACTTTTCTTATCCTACATGTTTTGGATGACCCGGCAAAGTCGAAACCAGGAAATGGAAACAGAATCCAAATCAGAAAACACGAGCAAACCGTCTTTTCTATTGGTCGGAATGCTCGTTTCGGGCATCGCTCTATTAGCTTGGGGCGCAGATTTATGTGTAAACAATGCCGTATTAATCGCACGATCATGGGGTGCTTCAGAAACCTTAATTGGCCTGACCTTGGTAGCGGCAGGAACCTCACTCCCAGAACTCTTCACTTCAGTAGTAGCCACTATTCGCAAAGAAAGTGATATTGCAATAGGCAACGTTGTTGGTTCTAATATCTTTAATATCCTCTTTATTCTTGGAATCTCCGGTGTCATACATCCCATAAGTTATTCAATTGAAATGATTTCCGATATGTGGGTGATGGTAGCTACGACGCTTTTATTGTTCGTTTTGGTCTTCATGGGAAAGCGGCATAGTTTGGGGAGAATGGAGGGCCTAATTTTTTTATTGGCCTATTCGGCTTATCTTTATTATTTGATTCAGCGTGGATGAAACGCGCATGCCCCTCCTGAGGAATATTGATAACGTCGCTGAACTTCGGCGGTTGAGCGAGAATCAACTACCCATTCTGGCCAATGAGTTACGCCAGTTCCTCATTCATGAAATAAGCGAACGGGGGGGACACTTTGGCGCCAACCTGGGCGTAGTTGAACTTACTATAGCCCTTCATTATGTATTTCAAACGCCCCAGGATGCTCTAATATGGGATGTGGGCCACCAGGCCTATGCCCATAAAATCCTAACCGGCCGCAGGCATTTATTTGCAGGGAATAGGACTTTTGGCGGAATCAGTGGATTTCCCAGTCGATCAGAGAGCCCCTTCGATTGTTTCGGAACGGGTCACGCCAGCACCTCAATCAGCGCGGCAATCGGCATTGCCCATCAAGCCATTTCATCTCACTCTTCACGTCGACCCCGTGCCATTGCCGTAATTGGCGACGGGGCTTTGACAGGGGGACTGGCCTATGAGGCCCTTAATCAACTCTGCGGATCTACCCTCCCGATTTTGGTCGTCGTCAACGACAACCAAATGAGTATCGATCCGAATGTAGGCGGAATGAGCAAACATCTGATCCAATTAACAAATAGACAAGCTTCGGAGCAAGCCAACTCTATTTTCGATCAGCTCGGGATTCCCTATTTAGGTTGTGTTGATGGCCACAACCTAACAGAACTCATAGGGGCTTTTCGCGCTTGGAATGACAATCCCAAACCGAGCGTGATCCATGTTATTACCCGCAAAGGCAAAGGATTTCCCCCAGCTGAGGAGGAACAGACCCGCTGGCACGCACCCGGGCGATTCGACAAACTCAGTGGCCAATCCATTCCTGAAAGGCAGTTACCAGGGCCCAAATTCCAGGATGTTTTTGGCCAAACCCTTTTAGAATTGGCAAAGGCCGACCAGCGTGTGGTAGGAATTACGGCCGCGATGCTCTCTGGCACTTCGCTAAAAATAATGAAGGATCAAATGCCCGACCGCTGCTTCGATGTAGGGATTGCAGAAGCACACGCCGTTACCTTTTCAGCAGGCATGGCCAGCCAGGGTGCCCGGCCCTTTGTGGCCATTTATTCCACGTTCCTTCAACGGGCCTACGACCAGATCATTCATGATGTAGCGCTGCAAAAATTGCCCGTTGTTTTTTGTATAGACCGGGCAGGCTTGGCCGGTGCTGATGGTCCGACTCACCATGGTGCATTCGATATGGCCTATCTGTCTTGCATTCCCAACCTAACCATTGCCGCACCCCGAAATGCAAAGGAGTTAAGGTTGATGATGTACACGGCCTTGACGCATGATTCCGGACCTTTTGCAATTCGATACCCGCGTGGACATGCACCGGATAATCCAGATCATGGCCCTGTTGATTCCCTCGTGTCGTATTCCGCACATTGTTTGGCTACTGGCCGTTCAGGGATGGTGATCTCGGTAGGTACAATGGCCACTTTTGTAACGGAGGCCTTCAATCGATTCGATCGAATTCTGGATATTGCCCATTGGGATCTGCGTTTCGTGAAACCCATCGACCCGCAGCTGCTGCATCACGCCCTGTCCCACCCATTTGTGTTGGTGGTGGAAGACGGATGCCATCGAGGCGGTGCGGGGTCCGCTATTGGTCATGAACTTTTAGAATCCGGTTATCGAGGAAAATTCAAGGTAATAGCCCTGCCCGATGCATTTGTTACCCATGGAAGCCCCGAAGAATTGTATGCACTGCATGGATTGGACGCCGCAGGCATCTTCGATCATCTGCAAGCATTGCTTTCCGATTGATTCTACCCTCCCTACGATGATTCTACCCTCCCGTCTACCGCTTCACGAACTTGAGACGGCCTAACTCTTGGCGTGATACATACTCTAATAAATATAAGCCATCCGGTAGGTTGCTCACATCCAGTCGGACGACATCACCGTTAGGCTGACCCGTCAATGCAATGCGTCGACCAGAGGCATCCAACGCAACCCAATCCGTTTGGGGAGTCAGATCAATCCCTTTGATAAAAAGCTCAGAATGGGTGGGATTGGGATAGATTTGAAAGGTCGATGTTGGGAAATCTTCCTCGAACGACGTCATAAAGAAGGAAAATCCGGCGCTCGAGTCAGACAGACAACCCGCCGAATCTACAATCAATCGATAAACCCCACTTCGTTGTGGCACGAGCGTGCGAATGGCTATGGTATCGATCCAAATGCCATCCACAAACCAGCGATAAGAACTGCCCACGTTTACCGATCGAAGTGCGCCCGAAACAGACTCTATTTCAGCAGTCGGCGCTTCAAAAACACGGATGGTGTATGAACCGCTGACCGTGCATCCGCCGCTTTGTCCGCTGTATTCGATCGTATGTAATCCAACACCCGCTTGGGCCGGACTAAATATCCCGAATGAAACACCCGGTCCGGTGTATGTACCCCCGGGTATGCTGGCCTGATTCATCAGGATGTTGGACCCCCGTACACAGATTGGATTCACCGGCCAAAAAGTGAGTGCGGGCGGCTGGTTGATGGTGATGCTGCGGGTGATCCGATTCACACAACCCGAATTCGCATCGGGCAGGGTTGTGTAGGTTAATGCAAACACGCCGGCCCCTGCGAGTGAGGGAATCAGGCTGTCGTTGCGCACCCCTGGGCCCGACCAAGAACCAGCTGGAACCCCTTGCGGAAGTGCAATAGGAGAAGCATTCACACAAATCGCAGGAATGTTGGCTGGTGTTGTCGTTATTCGAGGTAGTGAATCAACCACGATCATGGCCGTATCGACTGAAATGCATCCATTGCTGTTGGGCAGTGCATACACCAGCGCGTGTGTTCCAACTCCAGCCGCAAGCGGGTTAAAACTACTGCCGGTAACGCCCGGGCCCGAAAAATTACCCCCAGATTGACTTGCCGTTAGTTGAATCAGAGATGCATTGAGGCATATCCGAGCGGGCAAGGAGTCAATGTTTACCTGGGTCACGGGTAAAACTTGAACGGAGGTGCTCTGAGAAAGCTGACATCCTGGGAGGGTATAGGTGATGGTATGGGTTCCTACCCCAGCCACAGAAGGACTAAACAAACTATCGCCCGATGTACCCACGCCCGTGTAGCGGCCTCCGCGCGGGTATCCGATGCGCAAGGTGGTGACCCCCGCGTTCACACAGATCGGCGATAGGGTTCCGAGTGTGACGGGTAGGGAGTCGTTGACCCGAATTGCAAACTGCCGAACAAGGGTATCCGAACCTGTGACGTTGGTGGAGATGAGGGTAACGGGGTAAAGGCCAGCGGAGTCATAACGAACAGGCCCAGGCGCGGCACCCGTGTCGCTGGCTGGAACACCCCCCGGAAAAAGCCACAATCGGGTGTCGGGATTATTTTGGCTCAAGTCGCGGAAGGCCACGAATCCACCCCTGCAAACTGAATCGGCCGATTGTGCGAAATCCGCCACCGGCCGTAGGATGGGGGGTTGACAACCATTGCTGGTGAGAAGGCTGGCCCGACGGGTGCCGTTTTGCAAAACGACATTCATGCGCTCGGTCTGGTTGGCCGTAAAAATATTCATACACGCATCGTTGGTGTAGTCCATATAATTTTGAACCATATCCGGCCAATCGGTTGTCGGATTGGGCGGAAAGGTCATATCGTTGCAGCGGTTCACATTCGGACATCCCGAATTGGACTGGCTGCTGCGCGGTGTATCATCGCAATAATCATCGACTGTGCAGCCACCATCTCCCCAAATATGCCGCAGGCCCAGAAAATGCCCTACTTCATGCGTCGCTGTTCGCCCGCCATTGTACTGTCCGGGAAATGGATTCGCCGGCGGACGCCCCACAGAGGAATAGAGCAACACAATCCCATCGGTATTGGCATTGCCCCCTGTGAGCCCTGGTAGTCCGGTTCCTGAGGGAAACTGTGCATAACCCAATACGCCCCCGCTGAGGTTAGCCACCCAAATATTGAAGTAACGGTTGGGATCCCATATCGTGTTGGGCTTGATTTGGCTGTTGAAAGTACTTGTGCTGTAGCTGGTGGTGTTGGGAAAAGCATGACGGATGATGCCGTTGGTGGGATTACCGGACGGATCTTGCTGGGCCAAACAAAATTGGATGTTGGAATTGGACGCCACCGGGCGAAAAACAACAGGTGTATTGGCTGTGTCGGGATTCTGTCGCATGAAGTCCTCATTCAGGACCTGAATTTGCGATAAGACCTGCGCATTGCTGATGTTCCACGCGTCGCTTTCATTTCGGTAGATGATGTGCACGACGGTGGGCAGTATGCGGGGGCCCGTTTCGGGCTGAGGGTTGGCTGCCATGTCGGCCCGTTTGCGCGCCATCCATTCTTCGAACTGGGCGTCGATGAAGGGCTTTTGAGCGCCATACATCTGCTCCTCCATCTCGGTGGTATAGCATCGAATAGTTTGTGCATGCACATCCGTAAGCCAAAACAGGTACAACAACAGCACCCAAATGGGAAATAGTCTTATGCAATCAGTCTGTTTATATTTCATACAGTGCTTTGGTCTGTTGTTTTTCTGTTCATCAGCGGACATGAAAATCATTCATGCCTCACACTGATTGCACACTTCTTAGTTTGGGGCAAATTTCGGTTACTTTCGGTTCACTTTCGGTTCAGATGGAATCCAAACCACAATGCTATGAAAAATGGCCGAAAATGGCAAGAGCGACTATTTTTGCAGCATGAACCGAGAGAACACAAACATTGGGGCGGACATCGAAAAAGCAGTCAACATTCTTCGTGCAGGCGGATTGGTGGCCATTCCCACGGAAACGGTTTATGGACTTGCCGCAAAT